>JGI11757J15750_1000303_pt1 | contig 9568 bp, 8 predicted proteins | sample DeeseametaMP0759_FD_15750 | JGI IMG/M metagenome (IMG submission 15750) | reverse complement strand
TCGCCTGATATTTCCCGTGTCCACAGGGGAAATTGGTCACAATTGGAATATCTAAATCACCACAGACATCCCAAACAATTTCATCCGTGGTTTTACCAAATGGAATGGTTTGATCTTTCATTTCAGTTAATTCTCCAACAATGAGGCCCCGTATATTATCAAACAGGCCTGCCTCCCTCATATGAACGAGCATACGATCGAATGCATATAAATTTTCATCAACATCTTCAATAAATAAAATAGCGCCATCTGTATTAAGCTGGTTTTTTGTACCAAGTCGATTGACTATTAGACACATATTTCCGCCCCAAAGGGATCCTTCAGTAACCCCGGGTTTGAGGATGGTTGTTTGTAAATCATCTGGTTCAGTAATGAGAATATCATCATCTCCTGACAAAACATCAACCAAAGTATCCAAATTATATTGAGCAACGCTGCTTTTAAATGTACTGAGCATGGGCCCATGAAAAGTAACCAACCCGGTTTTCTGGGTGATTGAAATAAGGAAGGCAGTGATATCACTGTACCCCATAAAGATTTTTGGATTTGTTTTAATAAGATCATAATCTAAAAGGGGTAAAGCGCGATTGGCACCGTAACCACCACGGGCACAGATAATGGCATCAATATTTGGATCAGAAAACATCTGATTTATATCGTTGGCACGCTGCTGGGGGGTGCCGGCAAAAGGGTCATCTTTTAAATAAACGGAATCTCCTAGTTGAACCTCATAACCTTTTTTTTGAAAAACCGTCACCGCATTCCGAAGGCCTTTCTTCTCCAACCAATAGGATGGGCTCACAACACCAATTCGATGTCCCTTTTTTAATGATTTTGGTCTAAGCATTTCCCCGTCGATACCGTATGTAAGTAACTCGCCTCTAATTTTTTATTATAATTGGGTTGGTTTTTATCTAAGGATTCTTCCTTCACCCACCCTTGACAATGAAGGTATTGTCCATGACCAACCTCCATGGCGACATGAGTCACTGATTTTTCTGTCCCAAAAAAATGAAGATCACCAGGCAGAGCCTTTTCTCGATTTATTTTATGATTGATAAAATAACGGGATTGATCCCCGGAATCTCGGGGAAGCGCCACGCCCATAGCATTAAAAATGGTTTGAATTAAACCCGAACAGTCAAACCCCTTTGGCGATTTTCCGCCCCAAAGATATTGAATACCTAAAAATTGTTTTGAAAGATTCACAGCGGCGTCTCGATTTAAGTTGATGGCGTTTTTCCTTAGAGCAGACTCAGTCCATCCTTTCGTACCATCGGGAAGCGTTACAGACCAACCTTGGTCCGATTTTGTGCTGTTGAGCCGGGCATTAAAAGTAATTTCTCTAAGAGGATTTTTCGAATGGGCGTCTGAATAAATAACACCACTAAGATCGTTACACGATCTATTTGAATCATATGGAGCGTTAGAAACGACCCCATAAAATTTATTTATCCAACCTTCGTAATCGTCTGACTGCTTAATGCGTAACCATTTTTCTGTTTCGCACAGAACGGTGCAGGATTCACCCAAAAGCGCCTGGGTAACCACGGGAGAACCAAAATTGCCCTCACCATATATATTGGCAACACAGACATTGATTGTAAAATATGTACTCATGGTTTTGGTCGAGAATTTAGGGGATGTCGGATTATAAATTGAGACGGATTACCGTCGATTTTCTTTGCTTTATTATTTTTTTATCCATTAAAATCATGCAGTATTACATTGGAATGAACAAAAAAGCCTCCAAAATAGAGGCTTTTTCTAATAATTTTATTAAACCAGAATTTAACAGGATCTAAAAACTATTTTTTAGTTCGCACTAAGTTTCGTTTTTCTAATTCTTTTAAACATTTTTTAAATACCTCCGTGCTTTCTTCTGGTTCTAAACCATCCATGTGATCCGCAAGTCTTTTTGAAATTCGTAGTTTTACATCCAGCATTTCGTCCGTTTCTTCATCTAACATTTTAAAATCAGTTACCTTGCTGATGACCGTATCGCCTTTCCCAAACTTTTTATCCGAAAACTCTTTTTCCATGGTCATCATATCATAAATAAAAAAGTCATATTTTTCACCATTCGTAATGGTTTTTCTTTTGGTTACATTAATATCATCGAATAACATTTGATTTTATCCTTAACAGAAAGTTCGCGTTGTTTTTTGTTTCACAGTTGAAAACTTACAAAATATTTTATCAATATGTACGTCTCTTTTATAAATAATAAAATCCCGATAAGGATGTTATTTACTAAAAACAGATTTTATATTTTCATCCACGTTATCCCGGGTGATAAAAATATACATTTCTTCAAGTTGATTTAAATATCCAATTGCACATAAAACGGGGAATAATCTTTCTGCAATATCCGGATATAATATTGCAGTAATCATGAAAAAGAATAAAGAGGCAGCAAATGTTTTTCCGCCAATGGTATGAAAGGAGGGGATTTCGCCAAATTTCACCTTACCCAATATCATTTTCAGGAAAAAGAGCCCGAGCAGGATATACACCAGAATCCACCATTCTCCCACTACGGTACTTTCGAAGCGGTAAAGCCAAAGGGCAATGAAAGGATAGAAGACCATATCAGCCATGGTATCCAGTTTGGCGCCGAGTGAAGATGTCTGGTTTAAGTACCGGGCCAACGTTCCATCCAGCTTATCCGTGACTCCAATAAGGATAAACATGATGAGAAAGACTTTCCGTGCTAACGCTTCATCCCCGATTAAAAAACAGGGGATCAGCATGGCTGGGATTAATACCAGCCGACTGATGCTTAAGATATTGGGGATCGTTTTCAGATCATTAAAATTAAATTTATCCTTCTCTCCCATCCCAAAAGATAAACCCAAGATTTATAAAAAATTACATATTTATGGCAGGGAGTATAAAATCCGTGCCTGGGATTCAAATCGTTCCATCATTTCCTTAATCTGTTTTTCATCATCAACAAAAAAGCCGATAAAACTTTTATGATCCAGTTCATATTCTCCCATAAAATTCCAAATGCCTTTTTCGATGGGCTCTGTGTCTGAAAATGTTTTGAGCGGTTCAGGGCCATTTTTCCCGGTAAAAGGGCGCGGCATTGAAATGGTATTCACGGTTCCGTCATTTTTGAACCAGCTTTCGTCAGTCTCCTTTCCATTGCCCATGTCAACTTTGGTTCTGCCAATCACCCAACCCAGTGGATAATTCGTCATATTCAAATGATCCGCCGGTTTATAATATCCGGTGGCCGTATCCAAAACACTGGCGACGGTACTATAAGAAAAATAATAGACGTTTGGATCAATGGTGAGTTTGTCGTTTAATGCCATTGCACCCTGGACACTCGAATCCCATGCAACGCTGTTTTTTGTATTCCATGCGGGATGATTAATGTATCTTGATATATAATTGCTGATTGATTCACTTTTCTTTTTTGAAATATTCCAATGTTTCAGGTTAAAATCATAATATTTAGAACTAATTAAATCAGCGAGGGGCAGGAGATTATCTGTAAAGGGAAGCAAATTGACAACAATATTAGAAAGGGTGGAACCATTGTGGGGTGAGGACATGGTTGTGATGGATGCAACCCATCCGGAAAGTTCTTCACCGAGAAGCAGACTTTTATCGGGCAACCCAGTTGAATCTTTTGCTATGGAATGGGTCAGCAAATGCAGAAGCATTCGACTGGTCATTCCGCCAAAACTATAGCCCAGTATATGAACTGGATGGTTTTCATCCCACTGGGGATACAAACCTGTATAATTGACTCCTTTCGGTTGTTGAACAATACTATATTTTTCTGCGTGGGCTTGACCATAATCTAATTGACCCCCCTTCACCTGGTAAAAGGTCTCGATGGCGCAATCATAACTTGATGAAATGGGGCCTAATGAAACGGAATAAACTTCATACCCCTTATCCCGGAGATATTGTTCAATATTATTCTTACCGCCCCAATAATTGATTTCTCCCAATTCATCCTTTCCCCACCCCAGGAACCCGTGAATAAGGATAATGGGGTATTTATTTTCGCCGTAAAGTGTAGAAAAATACAGGAGAAAAAGAAAAATGGTTTTCTTATATGTTGTCATGATTCATTTAGTTTATTCTTAAATTGGTCATCCACTGTGAAATAATGCTGAGTGAATCAATACCACTGGCCCCCTGGGCATTGATATACCCTATAAAAAGCATAGTTTTACATAGATGTTTCATTTTATTGTTCAGGTTTTATCATGATTGAAAAAGGTAACTAATTTTCAGAAAAAAACCATCGGTCTGGCGCGCCAATGACTGAAACCGGAATCGGTTCGGCTCCGTTAACGCTGAACCATAACCAAAGAAAACCAAGGTGCCGGGTCTAGGACGATAGGAAAAAAGAAAATCAGCCTCAATATCATTGCTCGTTTCACTGAGGGCGAGAATGTAGTTATCGTCCGAGTCTTTAAAATAGATAGGCATTTCGGTACGGGAATTATCTCTTAAGTCATCTCTAAACCTGGAAGTATACTGGAGCACCCCCCTTAAAAAGATGGTAGGTGTAATTTGGTATTCTATTTTTATCCTGGGCACCCGACTTTCTGAAACCAATGTTCCATCTGATTTTCGAAAATTTTGCTGCAGATTATAACGCAGTGAGATTCGGATTTGATCGGTTGGGTTCCATTTAATCTTAGACTCAATAAGATTTATTTTACCAGGAGCCCACTCATCATAATTAGGATCAGTGCCAAATCCATATTTTAATTTTGCTGATATGCGATCTAACTGGGGCGTACTCAATTCAATCATGGCACCATAATTGGCCAGCTCTGGTGTCCCTTGGTAATGTGCAAAACCGGTCGGTGTTTTAATAAAATGATTGGTGAAAAAGTTTTCTGGATAGCTAAATTTTTCGATCCAAGTAAAGTTTGTTAATCGCCAGCCATCTCGAAACTGAAGCGCAAAAGAAGGATAAATTCTACGGTCATCGGCACGATTACCATCGGTGAACCCACTATAATCCCAATTACCCGTCACACGTAAAGACAAACTTAGTTGTTCTACCATCGCACCTGTCTTTCCATAAAAACGCCTGGTAGGTCCGGTCGTAACTGTTACATAATTACCTCTCTCAACAAATCCAACTGCCGGTTTAAACTCTTTGTGGTAAGCTTTGAATGAGAATGAACCAGACCACTTTCGACCGTTGGCGTTGGCTGCTACATCCCACATGGGTGCGATAGTGCCAGTCTCCTCTTTATCATTGGTCTGACTAAAACCACCCTGGGCGCGAAACGTATAAGTGTCTTTTGCGACAAATCTCCCGTCAATGGCAAATACACGGTTAGACCAATCTGTATGAGATTTACCCGTATATACAAGACCAATATGATTCTGAGCTGATAGATCTCGCTTTAAGCGCAACACATTTACAAAAGCAGCGTCCATATCAGCGATGGAAGGACCAGTATTATCAGCAGCGGAGATCATAGCTAAGGTAGTGGCCCCAACCTTGCCTGCTATCTTGGCAGCAGCTACGGGATTGGCAATTCGGCGAGTGTAAATCAGTCGAGTTGGTGTACTGAAAAGCTCAATCCCATCTAAAAAGAAAGGGCGTTTTTCGGGAAAATAAAGGGAACGACGAGGGTCATAGTTGATTTGAGCCACATCGGCTTCGATTTGTGAGAAATCTGGATTTAAGGTAGCATTCATGAAAATATTTGAGGATAAGCCATATCTGAGATTCAAACCAAGCGGGTCATTTGTTTCAGCACCAAATTTTTCAGGTGATGAGCCTCGGTTTAAAGAACCTCTGATTTCAGGGATAATATCAAATACCTTCTCTCTCGCGAACCCAGTCATATCAACCAGTTTTGCACTTTGCGCAAGAAATGAGGCAACTCCAAGCTTGGTGTTAATCATAGTAGATGTGTAACCTGAATGTTGAATGTAACGTAAAACATTAAAACCCCAATTTTGTGTATTTTTACTCTGATAACGTAAACTTTTGAATGGAATTTCTATCTCAACGATAAAACCATCTTTGGTCAACCGCCCGCGTGAGTTAAACACATAATCAGGATTATCATCCAACCTGAATGGCTTTGAATTCCGGCCCATTGAGGTATTATCTGTAATGATTCCATCCCCTTGCTGACCTAGGGGGTTAACTACAAATGCAAATGCAGATCGTTTGTCATCGTATGTATCAAGAATAAGGATAAGATAATCGTCATTTTCTAGCTTGTCACGGTCTGCTAAAGTGGATCGGACTTCACCATGAATTTCATGGGCAATAATACCCACATATAAAGCGGTTGGACTATACCAAATTCGTATTTCTGTATCATCTTCGACAGGTCTCCCATCCACAGGTAAATATGACCTGAACCCGGATCGAGACGATGCTGATGTCCATGCCGGTTCATCAAGGTGACCATCAATGATAACGGTTTTACCATCAAGCCGCGGCGGAGAAATATTTATATAATCATTGTTGTTTGTTTGCTGGCCATTTACAATTAGAAAACTGCCCACTATTAGCCAGAAGAATTTCATTGTTCCAATGCTTCGAATGTGAGATTCAGAATAGGATAGTCATTCCAGGTTTTGTAATCGTAATGCCACCACTCTGCCTCATATACGGTGTATCCCTCCGCTTCCATACTCCGCCGTAGCAATTCCCTGTGCCATCGCTGTTGGGAAGTACCACCGACGTAATCCGGGAATGAACGATCAGTCATTTCATCGTAGCCACCCACCATTTCTACCACCGCCCCCGTGTCTAGATCATAAAGAGTCAAATCCACGGCACATCCCCGGTTATGTCGGGAACCGCTCTCTGGATTGGCGACAAATATTTTTTTATCATCCGGTGTGGCATCCCAAAACATTTTTGTCACATACCAGGGTCGGTAAGAATCGTGGATAAGCAATCCGTAGCCAAAGGCTTTCAGTTTTTTGCTCACTCGCACCAAAGACTCTGCCGCCGGTCGCTGCATGTAAGCATGCGCAGAACGGTAAAAGACAGCACTCATAAAATTATTTGTGGTGGCGTATCGGATGTCATATTTGATGGTAGAATCGAGTGTTCTCAGCTCCACCAGATCCGGATCATTTTTTTTCTGTTCGGAAGGAGGGGAAGCAGAAAGAGCGATCTTGCGTAATACACCCACTGGCTCCAGCGGATCGATACGGAATGTTTTTCCGTGATCCACCCCAACATCTCTTCTGAAAAAAATGGGTCCGTTCTCGATTTGAACTTGAGTGGCAATACCATTTCTGTCTCGTTTAAACCGCATTTTTTCACCATGGTACATCCCACCTTTAACAGGGGGTCTGTCAGAATGTCTTTTTCCATCCATTCAATGAGGGCAGTCAGTTTCCCATATGCTTCATAGATATAAAGGATGTTGTGATTCCATCCGTATTCACCGATTAAGCCCTGCCATGGTTTGGATATTGGCATTGGTTTTAAATATTTTTCACGATTGTAAACAGTACTACCCATAGTAACGGTACGACCGTCTTCATCGTAGTCTATAGGGGAGCCATAGCTGATTTGGCTATCTGTCACCAGCCTGCCATTAAGTTGCCTTATCCTGGTTTGGAATCTGTCGTTTTCCACATACAGGGTACCGTACTTGTTAATTAACTTCAGGCGTTTTCCGTTATCCGAAACAAAATGTCCAACCAGTAGTGCCACCGTTTTTTCATTCACAGAACTCGTTTTTTCATAATCGGGCAGCGGTTTACCATTTTCAACGGCCAGGAGGCAGTCAAGCGCATAGGTGGCCACCCGCCTTGTAATGGTATTTGTCACATCCACGGAAGAAGTGACAGCTACTCCCAGTTTCACTTCCGGTAATGCATAGAGCTGGGTGGAAAATCCATAAACGGCACCACCGTGACCCACACGCTTGTAGCCACCCTGTTCTGAAAGGGAAAAGCCGATGCCGAACCCCACGTTATGTCTCTGATCTTTCCCGTCATTGAACTGACTGGTGAGCATCAGCTGGAGTGTCTCTTTTTTGATCACCGGCCCATTGGGTCCCTTACCATCATTGAATAGCACTTTCATGAATTGGCCCAGATCTACAACGGGTGCATACATGCTTCCAGCGGGAGACATGCCAAGTTCAAAGGTGGGTGCATCGAATACCCTACCATCATAAGACCACATCGTTGCGTCCGCGAGACGATTAGTAATATCCGGCAATGGTTCAAAAGCGCTGTGAGTAAGTCCCATGGGCAGAAGGACATTTTTTCTCAAATAGCTGGCGAAGGGCTCACCTTTCAATTTTTCCAGAACATAGCCCACGGTAGCAATAGCACCATTTGAATATTTGATTTTACTTTCGGGTGCATAGATCACATCAGAATCGATAATACTCTTTACGGTTGCTTCAAGGGTGGGCTCATCATCATCAAAATAGTTTCCCACCAGGGGTTCCCTCAGGAGTCCGGACCGGTGAGACATGAGTTGACGAAGGGTGATTTCCCTTTTGAAACGGCTTCGGGGTCTGAACTCAGGAAGATAGTCCGTAATGGGGGCATCCAGATCCACCTCTCCTTTCTCCACCAATTGCATAATTCCTATATCTGTGAAAAGCTTTGAGACTGAACCAACCCTATACACTGTATTGGCATCTGCTTTTGTTGATTTATTTAAATCTTCAACCCCGAAGCCGCGGGCCCAAAGAATTTCCATATCCTTCACCAATACAATGGAAACAGCATTGAGTGCTTTATCCACCATTTCGTAATGGATCGCATCCGAAACCTTTGAAGCAACTTCTCTATATTCCCCAGATGCCCGGATGTGGCCCGAACGATTTTCACAGGCCGAAAAAAGGGTAAGCAGTAGAATTATCTGAATTGTTTTATGGAATTGATTAGACCTCAATTTCATATTCATTTTAATTTATCCCATTCACTTTTATCTGTTCTTGATTTCTGATATTCCATTATCATTAACCATTTATTATTCTTTTTTACCCATAGAGATTCAAAATGAACGTAGCTATCGTTTTGTTGACCCTCTTTATCAATGGTATAATAATGGAAAATACCTGTTTCATGGGCTGAGGAATTATCAAATTGTCTTTGTGAAAATTTAATCTTTAAATGGGCGCTGATTTCCCCAGATTTTGTATCATCAAACCCTTGTTTCCATCCTGAAAATGCATTTTTGATTGGATAACTTTTATTTGTTATACCATTCACTAAAACTGCATCTCGATGATAAGCTGTTTTAAAGGAATGAAAATTGCCATCAGAAATTGTCTTTTTAATTTTTTCCCAGGCGGCATCCAGTTCATCGGGGACATTCTCCGTCGCCCAAACAGGTTGGATTGACAAGAGTGTGATAAGGCAGATTAATATTGATTGTTTTTTTATTTTTCTTCTCCTTTATTTGAACCGGGGGCGTTTTATGCAGAAAATTACAAATAATTACCCAACAATGTGGGTGTCTCTTTAATTAGTTTTATCGCGCCACGTACTACCGCCATATCCCCAGATTTATTGTTAACATCAAAACCACGAATTAAAACATTCTCACCAACCGTTTCATTGTTCGGATTGTAGG
>JGI11757J15750_1000300_pt1 | contig 9596 bp, 9 predicted proteins | sample DeeseametaMP0759_FD_15750 | JGI IMG/M metagenome (IMG submission 15750) | reverse complement strand
GTTCTGTGTGTCAATCTGGAATTGAGTAGCTCGATTCCCTATGCTCCCTAGGTTGATTTGTACGTTCAATGCCCCGATTCTGATAGCTGAATGGGCCATGATGGACGCTGCCCCGAGGTCGGTGATTGCATACGAGTTGCAAGTATCTGCAAGAGGGGGTAATAGACGCATGAAATCCAATGCCTCTGATATGATTCTGAACGGTGATTCGGTAGCTCCCAAATTGGCTAGATGTATGGATTGTCTTCTGGATTCAATCTCAGATGATGTGCTCTTCGGTAATCGGTAAGATTCCATTACTCTGTCAAATGCTTCACAATCCAACCTTGCTAATTCCAATGTTAATTCGAGTTGGCCGTCGGTCTTCTCGAGTAAGGTATTAGCTGCTTGGTGGCCCGTAAGCCATTTCTCCTTGCCTTCTGTCAACCGTGCAACCATTCGGGCCAGAGAGATAGCATGAGCTAATGATAATGCAGCGACTGCTCCTCCACCAGGAGTAGGAGTAGACGATGATATTGCCTGCAATGTCTTCAGATACCCATCATTCATGTGTTCACCCAAGTTTCCGCTGAATAGCCCATTCGATTATACGATCCTCTGGGTTGAATTCATCCAAGGTATCCAGCCCAAGACCCATGATTGCGGCCTGAACCAGGTCGTCGTCGTCAGCGTCTTCATCGTCCGTGTACCAAGCCCCTGAATCTAGAATCGCCTGAAGAGGTACCAAGCCGACTAATTCACTGCCTTTCACAGATACCCCATGATCACCACAGATTGACTCTACCAACTCGAACGCGTAATGCATCGGCGTCATACGGTAATCCTGTAGATTCATCGATACCTGACATATTCCATGATTAGGTAATGGAACTCCCATTCCTTGTACTGAGGATAACATACCATTGAAACGCAGTTTCTCCCCTCTTGAATTCGTTATTACTCGTCCACTGGTTCGTATTATCGATCCTGCGGCTTTGGATGCAACCGGTACAGGTTCATCCACATTGACATTGTAAGCAATCAAGACTGGCCGAACGCCAATAGATATAGCCCCGAACCGTTCTTCGGATTCTCCCCAGACCCCAGACCACGAATCGGGCATTCTCGTGGATTCATCTGTCCATTCGCCCCCTGTCAATCTTGATTTCAGTCCCTCATACTGTCCTTTACGGAGATTAGCAAGAGATGCTCGATCTTGGTTACTGGCAATCAAACCATATTTGTAGATTGTAATAGAGCCTTTGAAATGGTCAGAGACGATGTTTGAAGCCAGGATACAATCTGCTTCGGTTCCCGAACTGATAGGCACGAAGGGGCAAACGTCTACTGCGCCCATTCGTGGGTGATTGCCTGTATGTTGGCGCATATCGATATTCAGCGCCGTGGATTCAATCAATATGATAGCTGCTTTTGCCACAGCAAGGTATTCGCCGGCGATTGTGATGACCGTCCGATTGTAGTCAGGATCAGGTTCTGCGCCAAGAACTGCAACGCCTTCTAGTTCGGAAATCGAGGATACTATGGTATCGACGATGGATAGATCCTGACCCTCACTGATATTGGGAACACATTCAATCCAGCGCGGAGCCATCAGCGTTTGCCACAATCGGGTTGCTGATGAGCATTATGTTCATCCATACAGTGCTTCGGGGACACCATAGTGTGGATCTTTCCTATTCTTGACTATTCTGGAATGGCCAGCACTGAGATGTTTCAATTCTACTTTGTTGGCGCCGGCTTCAATGGCCGCCATCCCTGATTCTATAATTAGAGCCTTCAATTCGGCGCCAGTGAACCCTTCAGTCTTTCGAGCGAAATCTGCTAAATCAATTTTTGAATCGAGTGGTACATCTTTAGTCAAAATAGCCAAAATGTGGGTGCGTCCGGCAAAATCAGGTAGACCCACGTCGATGACACGATCGAATCTTCCTGGTCTCAGTAGAGCTCTATCGAGCAGTTCCGGCCGATTTGTCGCCGCTATTATCTTGACATTCTCTAGAGAATTGAAGCCATCCATTTCGGCCAGCAATTGCATCAGAGTGCGTTGAACCTCTCTATCACCTGATGTCGAGGAGTCCAGTCGCTTGGATCCGATGGCATCTATTTCATCGATGAAAATTATCGCAGGCGCCCTCTGACGGGCGAGATCGAACAATTCCCTTACCAACCGACCACCTTCTCCAATGTATTTCTGTGCTAATTCTGATCCTACCATTCCAAGAAATGTGGCTGACGTAGAGTTGGCGACGGCTTTCGCCAACATGGTTTTGCCAGTACCTGGCGGGCCAGTCAGAAGAACTCCTTTAGGGGGTTCAATACCCATTTTCTTGAATGCCTCAGGATTTAGAAGTGGTAGTTCAATAGATTGTATCAGATCCTTGATCTGCTGATCAACCCCTCCGATGTCCGCGTACGTCACAATGGGTTTTTCAATTACTTCTGATGCAACAACAAGTGGATCCCAAGAATCAACAAGAACATCGATGATTGATAGGGTGTCTTGGTTCAATGAGACTCGGGCACCGGCTACGAGGAGCTCTGGATCTATCCTCTTGTTGACTGAAACCAAGAATACTGTACCATTCGAACTCCGTACTATGACATCATCTCCAGATACATCCTGAATATTGCCTACAACCAACGGTGGTGTTTTCAAATTCCGAATTTCTTCATCAAGACGATTTGCTTTCTTCTTCAATTGATTGCATTCATTCTCCAGAAACAGTTTTTCAGTCAACAATTGTTGAGCAGTATTATTCAATTCGTTAAATTGTCGTTGTAAAGAGTCCAATGAAACCAATGTCGACGACTTTTTCCCTACCCTACCTTGGTCGGGTGCTCCTTCGGCTTGAGAATCGCTCATACATATTCGCCATAACTCCGATTGATTTCACACTTGTGGCCCGAAGACATGATGGCAAGGGATGTGTTCGGAGATATGATGAGCACTTGTGAGTTGTGTGGCACCGACAAAGTGGTTGTGAATCGTGCTAAAGCATCAGGTGCAGTTGTTGATGTTTGCAGGAGATGTATAGATCGGTTAGGATTGACAACCCTGACTCCGACCAAATCCACTGATTCTAGACATATTTCTACTTTAAACAATGCAAAACCGAATCTTCCGGGTCGCGATATCATGGCTAAGAATGAGAAGGAGCTCGCTCTTGATTTCGGTCATAGAATCCGTTCAGCTCGGGAGAAACGTGACTGGGACCAACGTGAATTTGCTCGGAGAATGAATGAACGACTGAATAGCGTGCAACGTGTTGAGAATGGCAATCGACCATCGGACGCCTTAATCAAGAAAATCGAGAAGGTTTTGAGCATCGAATTATTCATCGATGTACAGGTCAATGAAACCCGTCAAGTGGCTAGCACTGGATTCAGATCCATGACAATAGGCGATCTTTACGACGATCTGTTGTCTCGGAGGGACTGAGTTGGAAGACATTCCTCTTCACGTAATTCACCTCAGTCAGGATGATCCACAGAAGTGTACCTCCAGAAAAATGGCACGGCATGGTTTGACTGAACTACATCACGATATTCGTCAAACGCCCAGGAGGGGTATTCTACTGAATCCACTCAGTGGTAGAATTCTAGGTCCTGATGATGCTGGTGAATTCTCAAGAGGTGGATGTTTNGTAGGTCTGGATTGTTCTTGGAAACAGTTGGAGGATTCGGTGCAATTTCTGAAAAACAAAACGAGATTGATAGGGAGAACACTACCGATTGTCCTCGCAGCTAATCCGATATCTTGGGGAAAACCCGGGAGATTATCAAATGTTGAGGCTTTCGCCACCTCATTATTCGTCCTAGGCCATTTCAATCAAGCCCGACAAGTATTACGCCCATTCAAATTTGGTGAACAATTCTTCACATTGAACAAGGAGCCTCTGGAAGCATATTCCGGTGCAGAAACCAACCAGCAACTCGCTGATTTACAATGGGAATTCTTCGACAAGCCAGAGGACTCAACGAACGATTGACCCCGGTGCTAGATCACCGTCAGGTGTCAATAATCTGACATTTCCTTCCGAGTCCTCAGCTGCCAACATCATCCCTTCTGATACAACGCCTCGTAGTTTCCGAGGTTTGAGATTCGCTACAAAGATGATTGACATCCCAATAAGTTCCTCGATATCATAGAATTTCTTCAATCCCGCGCACACTGTTCTTTTAGAATTCGGACCGTCTTCTATCTGAACTACATACAACGTATCAGCATCGGGATGGTTCTCTACTGACAGAATTCGACCGGTTTTCATCTCCACCTTCAGAAAATCTTCGAAGTCGATGTACTTCCCTCCGCCTGCAGCGTCAGGTATTCCCTTGTTATCGCCTTCGGTGTTTGATTCAGCAATGGATTTCTCGTTCATCAGTATTTCATCGAGATCCAGACGAGAGAATAATGGAGACGGGAGTGAGGGGTTCCATTCAAGTGCCGAATCGAAAGAATTAGCTGAATCCCAAAGAGTCTCGTCTATTCGACCTCGTTCTCCGAGCATCTGCCAGAGGCGTTTTGCTTGAAATGGCATGAATGGCTGGGTCAAAATCGCTAGAGTTCGACATGCTCTCCAGCAAGCCGCGAGGGCACTAAGTGAAGCGTCCCGCTCCTTGGATTCGGGCTTATCGAGATACTTCCAAGGCTCTGCTTTCTGTAGAAACGAATTACCGCTCTGAGCTATATTCATCACACTTCGCAGAGACTCTTTGAATCTCTGTCTCTCCATCGAATCCATTGCGGCTTGGATATTTGCATCTATGGATGAGAAGAAATCTGAGTGTTGATCTGGTTCATCAAAATGTTTGAGTGGATTCGATTCCCCATTTTCCAAACGATGAGTAAGGGTCATCACCCGATGGACGAAATTCCCATAGGTTCCGATGAGTTCGTTGTTGACTTTTTCGACGAAATCTCGCCATCGAAAATCAGTGTCATGACCCTCGGGCATATTGATGGTGAGATAATATCGAAGTGAATCGGGATCATGATTTTCAAGAAATGCCGGCAACCAGATTCCATGCTTGCGACTTTTACTGAATTGACCCCCTTGAAGCATCAAGAATTCATTCGCTGCAACATTGTCCTCGAGGTGTAATTGGTCGGAACCACTTGAATTCAGTCCCATCAGAATCGCTGGCCATATAATGGTATGAAACGGGATATTGTCCTTACCCATGAAGTAAATATGCTTCAATGAAGATTCGCTAGAGTCGATCCACCAGTTCTTCCATGCATCATCACCCATAGAATGGCCAGCTTGAGACGCGAACCGTTCAGACCAGATTCTGGCACATGTGTAGTATCCTTGCACCGCTTCGAACCAAACATAGATTCTCTTCGAATCCCAATCGTCCCCGGTATTTGGTAACTTGATTCCCCATTCCATATCCCTAGTGACAGCTCTAGGACGTAAACCCATATCCAGCCAATTTTTTGTCATTGCCCGGACATTCGGTTTCCAAATCTTTCTCCTTGAATCTGCATGAATTGAAAGATCGTTTTGAAACATATCCAAACGATAGAAATAGTGTTCAGAATCTCTGACTTCTATATTGGAATCTGACTCTATTTTCGATTGTGGCGACAATAGCTCATTAGCCTCATACGTCCCTCCACACTCATCACATTGATCGCCCCTAGCACCATCTTCACCGCATAAGGGACAAATTCCAACAACATACCTATCGGGAAGGAATTTGACAGAACCATCATCCCCAACCGCGCAGTATTGTTGCATCATCTTCTTTTCCAGAAGTCCAGATTCAAGTAATTGAATGAATAACTCTCCAACTAATTCCTTGTGCCTCGGATCAGTAGTCCGATTGTACAGTGCGCCGCCAAATTCAACCCCTCTTGAATCTAAATTGTTGTGCCAGGAACAACCAAGATTCTCTAATGANTGGATATTGCTCTCATGGAACTCATCAACAATCGTTTGAGGATGAACACCCAATTCTTCAGCCGTCACGGTGATTGGGGTGCCGTGTTCATCCGAGCCACTACACATCAAAACTGCTCGACCACGGGCCCTTTCGTACTTGTATTGAATATCCGCAGGAAGACAATTTCCCGCAACATGACCTAGATGCAAAGGGCCATTGACATAAGGCCAAGCCATGAAAATCGTCACGTATTCCATGCTCACACCCAGAATTGGCTCTTCTCCATCAAGGAATCTGTGAGACAGCCACGTATTTATGTCTGCGTCGCTTCCACACACTCCGGAGCACGAATAATCGTGAAATTGCCCAGTGCCTTATTCTCAGTGAAGAGAACTGTGGATTCAGAGGTGAATCGTTCTTGAATCCATGGATGCCAATCATTGCATACGCTGCTCTGGCCCTAGTAGTATCGTTCATCTGCAGTATTCTTGAAGCCGTTCTCCTCTCAACGAGTAGAAGTCATATTGTCGCATTAGCAGACAAACATCCCGAGATCAGCGCTTCGTGGGTTGGATACAAGAACGACCCTGAACGNCCCCTTACTGCCATCCTGACGTTGAACACCGTAGCCCACACTGTCGGCGCATTAGGTGTAGGTACTCAGGTCGAATCACTGAATCCTGGCCAATATGGCGTTGCCATCGCTTCGGCTATTCTGACTCTGGGAATTCTTCTCCTTTCGGAAATTCTTCCAAAGACTCTCGGCACCTTGTATTGGAGGAATATGACTATTTCTTCTTGCCGAATCTTGAGGATTCTCATTGTTCTTATGATGCCCATCGTGAAACCGATAGAATGGATCCGATCATTTCTTCCTGCAGGCCAGAACGATACCGTCACACGTGATGAATTGGTCGTACTGGCAGATATCGCAGAAGAGTCCGACATGATTGAAGAAGACGAAGAAACCGTCATCAAGAATCTCCTCAGATTGAGAGATATCGAAATTCAATCGATAATGACTCCCAGAGTTGTTGTAACCAGTGTCGGAGCAGAGGAAACTGTCGCTGATGTAATGAGACGACTCCCGATAATGGTTCACGGACGGATGCCTATGTATGAGCGGGATATCGATAAAATCAGTGGCCTGGTGCTGAGAAATGAAATCCTCACTCGGGCTGCGGCAGATGATTTCGACACAACGATGTCTGATATCAGTAGAAATGTGCATTATTGTCGACATGATGATTCTGTGGATAACGCACTAGATATTCTGTTGGAAAATAAAATTCAGTTGATTGTGGTCAAAGATCAATTCGGTGGCACCGTGGGTCTGGTTACGATGGAAGACGTGATCGAGACTTTACTCGGAGTCGAAATCGTTGATGAATCAGACCAAGAGGCCATCGAAGAAGGCGTGTTGCATGAGGACATGAGAGAACTGGCTAAGATTCGCTACGCTGATGATGAATCAGAGTGAGTCTCAGTCCTTCGTTTCCTGATCCGCCAACCATCCTTTGGACTCGGTGNAATCACCGATGGCTTCCAAGCGCTTCAACCAGCCCTTGGCTTCTGTCGATTTCACTGTTCGAACCAACCAAACTCCTCCAAACACAGAATCCCACAATCCTTGACCGGATTCTTTTCGGAGTTTGTACATCGTGTAATCAAGAAGAGGCGGAATCAACAGGATGAGTCCCACCGCGTATAGTATCTGGCCACTGGTACTTGGTGGAAAACCACCAGAGGTCAATGTCAGCAGAGTCATTAAACCCAATATGACAAAAACTGTCGTCAACCCTTTCAAGCTCATGTAAACCCAAATTGGGGCTTGACCACGACTGTTGACATACCGTGTTCGACTGATCCAGTTGCCCACTGATCTGTTGGCTGCATATCTAGGCATGAAATACAGATTGAAGATGATCTAAGCCAAATACGAATCAAAATGATAAGAAATATAACCTAGAAGAAGAAAAAGGAATTACGCCAATAAGAAACTTGGAGAATAAACGATCGAAGTATCTATTTATCTTCTTTATCTTCAAGCCAGCCTCTAGACTCAGTATAATCACTAAGAGACTCTAATCGTTGGAATAATTTGTTACCAGTTGATCCTTCGCCCTTTTGTGCACGAGCATTCCAAACGCCGCCAAACAAATATTCCCAAATGCCAAAATTTTGATGATGTAACTTTTTGAACAACCACTCTCCTGGAATTAGTAAGAAAATAGCTACAGAGACCGCTACAACGGTAATCCATCCACTGGTCCATTCAGTTGCTGCAGATATACCAATCACAAATGCACCTGCACCGCAAAGATAGGAGATTACCGGGGAGCTCTTCAAAAGATGATACATGAATGGTGGATTATTACCACGAGTATTTACATATCGAGTAGTAGTTATCCATTGACCAACGGTTCTTCCAGTTTTAAACGGCATAATTATTAGATTAGATATGGGTAAAAGTAAGCTCAGTATTAGTATATAGGTCAAATCAGAAGCACCGCCAAGAGTCACTTGAGTGACAAGGTAAAATCCAAATAAAGACCAATTGACAATTAAATCCACTAATTTGCGGAACCAGTCACGGGATTTATTTACTTCTTCAAAACCTTCGGGAAGGACTTTCTTAATGCGTTGTTTTCGTACTTTAGGAGCTTTTGCTGACTTGGCCTTCTTGACCCTTTTCCCTTTTTTTACTGCTTTAGGGGCTTTTACTGCTTTAGCTACTGTGGCATCATATGCTGCAACTTCTTCTGCTACAGATTTCGTTTCCTTCACAGGTTCTTTTTCATTTGTTTGGATATTTCCTGCTTTTTCTAGAAGACCCATTCAATCACGCTCCGTAAACCTGTCCCATTCGTTGAAAGAGTGCAAAATCGGCGGATTCAACGAACTCATCTATTTTTTCTTCTGGCAATTCCCCCAGAACTTTGTTGATCATGTGGAAGAATATACTCTGCGTTTCTTCGTCGGCTGCATTCGGATCTGAACCGACATTCTGAAACAATTGAAAGTCATCAGATTCGACGAAGGTGCTGATGAAGTCATCTGGCATGCCGCCTAACAATTCGTTGACCACATTGAAGAATTCGACAAACTCTCCAGAGTCATCGTTAAACTCTTCCCCCCGTTCACTATCCTCTTCAGACTCTGATTCGGAATCCTCCTCATATTTTTCTTCATATTCTTCGGATGGTGGTGATATCAACTCGACTACGGGTTTGATATCCCTCATGTCCTGCTGTTGCTTTTTCCTGAGGACAATTATCTCTCGATCGAGTTCAGAACCGAATCTGTCCGAGAATCGATCGAGCAATGTACCGACTTCACCAATGGCGATCCGGTCTATATGGCCATACATCCTGTCTCTGTTATCCGAATCCAATCTTGGATTTTCCTGCTTTCTCCGGTTCCATGAACTAAGGAAATCCGTAGATGAATCATCACCCGAAAGGTCGGTGGAAACGATTACTCTTCCCTCTTCCATTTTGATTCCAGGAGGGAGTGGGAGGGATGGCAAAGGAGGGATTTCTGGAGCTTCCAGAGAGATTCCAGGTGGAGGAGGGGGGAGAGGCATGTTCAGGCCAAAGGGCAAGGGTGGTGTTGGGAAGTCTTCCAACGCCTCATCGTCTTCATCCGTCATTGGCATACGTCCCTTAAGGCGCCTTCCAATGACCTACACTATTCAACATTCTGTG
>JGI11757J15750_1000291_pt1 | contig 9800 bp, 7 predicted proteins | sample DeeseametaMP0759_FD_15750 | JGI IMG/M metagenome (IMG submission 15750) | reverse complement strand
CGCCGATGCCGCGGATGCCGTCGTGGCGACCGGCGAGCCGCTCGGGCCATTCCACGGCGTGCCGTGCACCGTCAAGGAGAACGTCGACGTGGCCGGCACCGCCACCACACAAGGGCTGCCTGCGTTCGCCGACCTGGTCTCGCCGGTGGATGCCCCGGTGGTGGAACGCCTGAGGGCCGCCGGGGCGATACCCATCGGCCGGACCAACCTCCCGGAACTGGGCCTGCGCATCAGCACCGACAACCCTCTCCACGGCCTGACCCGCAACCCCTGGCACCCCGACCTCACGGCCGGAGGCTCATCGGGGGGCGAGGGCTCGGCAATAGCGTCGGGCATGTCCCCCCTGGGGTTGGGCAACGACATCGGTGGCTCGGTCCGCAACCCGGCCTTCTGCTGTGGGATCACGTCAATCAAGCCCAGCCACGGTCGGCTACCGACGTACAGCATCTTCGAGCACGACCAGGACCCGCCGCTCTCATTCCAGATCATGGCCACCGAGGGCCCGATGGCCCGCTCGGTGGCCGACCTCAGGACCGCCATGGAGGTGCTCCAGGGCCGCGACCCCCGGGACCCCCGATCGGTGACCGTCCCACTCGACGGGCCGACGGTTCCGCGGCGGGCAGCGATCGTGGCCGACATGGATGGCACGACCTGCCATCAGTCGGTGGTGGACGGCGTGACCCGGGCCGCAGACGCCCTGGCCGCCGCCGGCTGGGATGTCGTGGAGGCCACTCCACCGGAGCTGCCCCACTGCACCGACGTGTGGGCACACCTCCTGGCCAACGACATCGGCGTCATGATGGAGTTCGCCCGTCCGCTCCTGAGCGAGGAGTTGGCGGTCGTGCTCGACCGTCTGGTCGAGCAGTACCCACCTGAGGTCATGGCCCCGTCGATGGCCCACACCGAGTACGTCCGGCTGGGCCGCCTCTGGGCGCTGTTCTTCGTCGAACATCCGGTGCTGCTCACCCCCACCTGGACCCAGCCACCGTTCCCCCACGGATTCGACCTGGGCGACGAGGCCACCGATCGGATCACCGGGATACTCCGCTACATCACCCCACCCAACCTGCTGGGCCTGCCATCGGTGGCCGTTCCGGTCGGCGTGGCCGATGGCCTCCCCCAGGGGGTCCAGTGCATCTCCGACCGTTGGCGCGATGACCTGGCGCTGGCCGCTGCGGCCGACATCGAGGCGGCGCTGGGCACCATCACCCCGATCGACCCTGTAACGGGCTGACCCGACACCTCCCCGATAGGCCCCAACGGGCCGGTCACCAGGGGAACCGACCCGCTCAGGCGACGCGGACCGCCCGGATCACCTTGGCCGGAACACCGGCGACCGTCGTGTGCTCCCCGGTGGCCTCCAGGCCGACCTCTGCCATCGCGGCGACTATCACCGCCACGTCGACAGGGGTCATCTCAGCCTCGTGACCGGCGTGCTTCCTGTGGGACGGGTGGGTCGCGTCGTCGAAGTCCTCGTCGACCAGCACCAGGCGGCCGCCGGGGGCCAGCACCCTGGCGAACTCCGGCCACACCGCCGGGTGGTCCACCCAGTGGTGCACGGCGTTGACGGCCCACAGGACCTCGGTGGAACCGCCGGCCACCGGAAGGTCCTCGGCCACGCCCGACTCCACGGTGATCCGACGCCGGGCACGTTGCAGGAGTCGTCTGAACCCGCAGAAGGCCCGCATGAAGCCCGACGGGTCAACGGCCACCACGTGCGCTCCCCGCTTCGCTGCCAGCACGGTGGCCGGGCCCATGCCGGCGCCCACGTCCAGCCCACGCTCACCGGGCTTCGGGGCGGCCATGTCCACGACGGCACGGTTCACGTCCGACATCCAGAAGTGCCGGATCATGAGGAGCCAGTGGAGCTTGGCCCTCAGGCCCTTGTCGTGGTCGTGTCGGTGGTGGTCATGGGCCATCAGGGCCTGCTCCTTCGGTCATCGGCAGCCGCCGGTCGCCTCACCCGAGCCTGCCACGATCCGACGGGGTACCACGGTGATCGGCATGGGAGACTCTGCCGGTGAACGAGAACCCCCAGCCCCTGAGCGGCAACCAGATGCCCCGGTTCGGCGGCATCGCCACGTTCATGCGCCTGCCGGGGAACACGCCGCCTGCCGACCTGGACGTCGCCGTGGTCGGCGTCCCGCTGGATACCGGCACGTCGAACCGTCCGGGCGCCAGGTTCGGCCCCCGCGGCATCCGCGACGAATCGGTCCTGCTGCGCCCCTACAACATGGCCACCCGGGCCGCCCCGTTCGACAGCCTGCGCATCGATGACACGGGTGACGTGGCTGCCAGCCCGTACGACCTGCTGGCCGCAGTGGAGGCCATCGAGGAGCACTTCGACGGCCTTCTGGCCGACGACGTCATCACCGCGTCGATGGGCGGCGACCACACGGTGGTGCTTCCCATCCTGCGTGCCATGGCGAAGAAGCACGGACCCGTCGGGCTGGTCCACATCGACGCCCACACCGACATCAACGACACGATGTTCGGGTCCAAGGTCGCCCACGGCACCCCATTCCGACGTGCCGTCGAGGAGGGCCTCCTGGCCGGTGACCGGGTCGTCCAGATCGGCGTACGGGGTACCGGCTACGCCGCCGACGACTTCGACTGGTCACGCCAACAGGGATTCCGGGTCGTGCAGGCGGAGGAGTGCTGGTACCGGAGCCTCGAGCCCCTCATGGTCGAGGTAAGGGACCAGCTCGGCGAAGGCCCCGTGTACCTCAGCTTCGACATCGACGGCCTGGACCCGGCCTATGCCCCGGGAACCGGCACCCCGGAGGTGGGCGGCCTGACCATGCCCCAGGCCCTCGAGGTGGTGCGGGGGTGCCGTGGACTGGACATCGTGGGTTGCGACCTGGTCGAGGTGGCCCCCATCTACGACACCAGCGGGATGACCAGCCTGGTCGGCGCCAACCTGCTCTACGAGATGCTCTGCGTGCTACCCGGTGTCCAGTACCGCACCTGAGGTATCGACGCCCGGACCGCCCAGCGGCCCGAAGCTGACGCCGTACTTCTTCATCCTCTTCGGGATGTCGGCTGGGTTGGCCTGCATCATCGTGATGCTGGCCGAGCTACGGGACCAGTTGGGCTTCTCGGAGGTGGACATCGGCCTGGCCATCGGCTCCGGCTTCGCGGCGGCATTCGTGGCCAGCCTCGTGATGGCGCCCCAGGCCGACCGGGGCCGGGCCCCGGCCATGCTCAAGGCCGGACTGCTGCTCGGCGTCCTGGGAATGGTCCTCCTGGCCGTCGGCCAGGACCTCTGGCACTACATACTCGGCAGGGCCGTCTTCGGATTCGCCCTGGGAACGGCCGGTCCGGCCGCCCGGCGTACGGTCATCGTGGCCGATCCGGCGAACCTGGGTCGCAACATGGGTCGCCTCGGAGCCTGGGACGTAGGCGGCTTCGTGGCCGGACCGATGATCGCCGCCGGCCTGAACATGATCGGTGGGTTCCGCCTCACCTTCTGGGTCATGGCGGCCGCCATGGTCCTGCTGCTGCCAACCGCCTTCCGGGCCCGGCCGGATACGGCGGCACGCGACCTTGAGCGCCGCGGCCTGAAGGGCCTCATGCGCATCCGCCGACTGAACGGCGCCTTCTTCGTGGTCGCCGCCTACTTCGTCTTCATCGGCACCTTCGAATCAGTCTGGGTACTCGAGATGGACAGTCGCGGCGCCACGAACACGATACTGGCCATCGGCCTCACGCTGGCGGCCCTACCCATCCCGTTCCTCTCCCCGGTGGGCGGCTCGCTGGCCCAGCGGTACGGGGCCCGACGCTGGGCCATCGGCAGCCTCGGCACCATCACCATCGTCGTCGTCTTCTATGGCATCGTCCCCGGCGTGGCCGCCCTCGTGGCCGTCACCATGGTGGCCGGGGTGCTGGAGGGCTTCGGGTTTCCGGCCGCCCCCATGCTGGTGGCCGCAGCGGTACCCGAGGACCGCCAGGCATCGGCCCAGGGCCTCATGGGCGCCGTCGAGGTGGCAACCGGGGCCGTTGCGGCCATCGCCGCGGCCTGGGTCTACGCCCGCCACGGCGACACGGTCGTCTGGGTGGCCGCTGCAATCTCCATGGCGACGCTGCTGGTCATCGGTGCGATACTCACCCGTCCAGAGGACCGGCAGCTGGTCCGACCCGGCGTTCCATCCGATCCGACCAGGAGGCCGTTCCAATGACAAGCGCCCTGCTCCACCCGTTCTCCCCACCGGCCATGCCCGAGGGCGACTTCATCGAGATCGTGCGGGGAGAAGGCTCGCTGGTCTTCGACTCCGACGGTCGGGAATACGTGGACGCCATGGCCAACCTGTGGCTCTGCCAGGTCGGCCACGGGAGGACCGAGATCATCGACGCGGTCACCGCCCAGATGCGCCAGATCGAGGCCTACAACACCTTCGCGCCGTTCACCAACGGGCCGGCCTCCCGGGTGGCCGAGATGATCGCGGAACGGTCCCCCCACCCCGACGGGAGGGTCTTCCTGGGATGTTCCGGGTCCGAGGCGGTCGACACCGCCCTCAAGATCGCCAGGCAGGTCCAGCAGCGCCGTGGGCACACCGGTCGCCAGGTCATCGTGAAGCGCACCAACGGCTACCACGGCACCAACTTCGGCGGAACCTCAGCGCAGGGCATCGCCCCCAACCGGGAGGGCTGGGGCGACCTGGTCCCCCACTTCGTGGAGGTACCCCACGACGACCTGGAGGCTATGGCTTCGGTCTTCGCCGAGCAGGGGGACCGCATCGCCGCCGTGCTGACCGAGCCGGTCCAGGGTGCCGGGGGCGTGTTCCCGCCGGTGGACGGGTACCTGGAGGGCCTCAGGCGCCTGTGCGACGACAACGGTGCCCTGCTCATCTTCGACGAGGTGATCTGCGGGTTCGGCCGGACCGGAGAGTGGTTCGGTGCCCAGACCTTCGGCGTCACCCCGGACCTGATCACGTTCGCCAAGGGCGTCACCTCCGGTTACCTCCCGTTGTCTGGTGTGATCCTCTCGCGCAGCGTCTGCGAGGAGTTGGAGGAACCGGGGTTCCTGCTGCGAACCGGCTACACCTACTCGGGCCACCAGGCATCCTGTGCTGCCGGCATCGCAAACCTGGAGATCATGGAGAGGGAGGGACTCGACCAGCGTGCCAACCATGTCGGCGAGCGGTTCCAGGAGGGCCTGAGGGCCCTGCAGGCCGATGGTCTCATCGAGTCGTGGCGGGGAATGGGCGCCGTCTACGCAGCCGAGCTGGGTCGGGACTCGATCCCGGTTCGCAACGAGATCCTGGCCAACGGGGTGATCGTGCGACCCATAGGCACGTGCCTCGCCATCTGCCCGCCGCTGGTCATCACCGACGACGAGGTGGGACGGGTCATCGACACGATGGCAGCCGCCCTGCGGTAGCCCCCGGATCGACCCGGCTTCAGCCGGTCCCCCGTCGGACCGATTGGCCTCAGGACCTCAGTGCGTCTACCACATCTCGCCCGCGGCGCACGGCGTCGTTTGCCCCAAAGCCGTAGACCCAATCGCCACCGAAGTGGATGCGCCCGAACGGTTCTCGATTCAGCGCGTACGAACCATCGAGAACGTAGCGTGGCGGATACACGGGTCCGTAGTAGGGGACCTGCCACACACGGGACTCGCTCAACACAGGGTCCAACCCGGGCCAGAAGGGCGTCAGTTCCTGGTGGAGCCTTTCGGTGACCGCCCGACCCGGCCCGTCATCCATCAAGAAGTGCGGCACGAAGTCATCGACCGGGCCGGTCCACAGGTCGGTAGCCACGGGCTCGTTGATGTAGGCAGCCAGCACGCCCGATTCGAAGTCACCGGGTGGCGAGTTCGTGATCCATGTCGCGGTCTGATCGGTGTACACCCCTGATCCGTCGAATCCATGCCTGGTCTCCCACACTCGTTCGGAATACTGGGCGTTGTGCCGGATCATCCGTGAGAAGTCCAAGTTTGACAGAGCGGCGCGCCGGTCGGCAGGCAGATCGGGCACGATCCGGGAGATGACGGGGTGCGGCACTGTGATGATCGCCGCATCGGCTCGCACCGTCTGCTGGCCCGAATGATCGGTATATTCGACCTCCACCCCTTCGTTGTCCGGGAGGTTTCGCACCGCTGAAACCTTGGCGTCGAGCGTCACGCTGTTCGGGGGCAGTTTGTCGACCAGGCGGCTGATGAACTGATCGTTGCCGTCTCGCAGGTGGTAAAGATCGGAGTTGTACCAGATCCAGAGGTTGAGAATTGCGTAGGCGGCGCTGGTCCGGTCTGAGGGCACGCCGATCTCGGGTTGGAGGAAGATGCTGGTGAGCCAGTTGACGTCGCCCGAACCGGACCGGTCATAGGATCGCGATATCCAGTCCTTCATCGACTCGGAGTCGAGCGCGGCGTAGCCGGCCGCGTCCTGGGGCATGCTCAACCGGCCGACCCCGCCCGACACGTGGCTGGTCATCGAGTTGAAGTCGTCGAGATCGGTATCGGCGCTCCAGGGTAGGTCCCGGATCCACTTGCTGTAGCTCCCCGGTGGGATGTATTCGTCACGTAGATACGCCCCCATCGACCCGCGGTAGCGGGTGACCTGGCCTTCTAGAGCTAGCTCCCGGACCAACCACCAGATGTCGGGATACGTGTCCTCATCAAAGAACTCTTCGAAGCCCAGTTCAGAGATCTGGCCGTTCGGCCACCTCTCGGTGTGGACGCGTCCGCCGGGATGGTGGTTCGCCTCGAGCACACTGACCTTTACCCCTCGACCGCCCAGCAGGTACGCGCTTACCAGTCCTGACAGTCCGCCACCGATCACTATGACCGAACTGGTGGGCAAGGTGGACGAGGAGTCTTCGGAGGAGCAGGCTGATGTCTTCGCCACAGCGGCAGCGACGACGCCCAGTGCGCCCAACTCGAGGAAACGACGTCGGCTGAGACTCATGTGGCCCGGAGGTGCCGCCTGGGCACCACCGCCCGTTCCCGACGGAAGCGCACGTCGGCCGGTTTATCGGCATCCAGTTCACGGGCGTACTGATGCCCAGAATAGACTGACGCGGCGATTGTTCCGGGAGCCAGACAGTCGCCAATTCGCTGAACTGCGATACGTCCGGCGAGCGAGTGGTAAAGCGAGTCATTCGGAACACGAGCAGTTGTCATCACCACGGCTGCAGCATCGACCTCCCGCTCCTTGCCGGTATAGATGCACTCGAGGGTTGCGGAAGATTCGCCGATGCCGGCTATTGAGGTTCCAGTCTCTACGACGATGCCTAGCCCGAGAATCCTCTCCTGTATTCGGTACTGCTCATCGGTGTGAGTGGTCCAGGTCGACACTTCGTTGGCCGGCGTCACCAGAGTCACATCGAGGCCGGCTCGGCGAAGCTTCTCCGCAACAACACCTCCCATGTAGTAGTGGTCGTCGTCGAAGATCACCACAGGCCCGCTTGGCATTTTGTCGGCCATGATGTCGTCCGGGGTGATGACCGAAGCACCGTCCCACCCCGGTACCGGCTCTTCGCGCCAACGTCCCGTTCCGTCGCGCCTCCACTGTGCTCCGGTCGCGATCACGACCCGGTCGGCGCCAAACTCGAGAATCTGCTCCTCGTCGACAACGCTGTCGAGGTAGAACTCCACATTGGGGAGTTTTCCGATCTGGGTCAGCCGCCAATCACGCACACGTGCGTATTCGGCCATACCCGGTAGGGCCGATTCGAGCGTGACCCGACCGCCCAGTTCGGTGCGAGCCTCCGCCAGCACGACCTCGTAGCCGCGCCTTCCGAGCGAGACCGCAGCCTCGAGGCCGGCCGGACCACCACCCACGATCAGAACGCGGGACTCCGAACCCTTCGGTGGGATCTGCTCCGGGTGCCAACCCTTCCGCCACTCTTCTCCCATGGTGGGGTTCTGAGTGCACCGAATGGGGGTGCCAGTCTGGTCACCCGCGTAGCAGATGTTGCAGCCGATGCACTCCCGGATGTCATCCTCGCGCCCCTCTGAGATCTTCTGGGGCAGGAACGGATCGGCGATCGACGGGCGGGCCGCGCCGACAAGATCGATGACACCCTGTCGGACCAGGCGCAACATGGTCTCCGGAGAGGTGAACCTCCCCACGCTGACCACAGGCTTGTTCGTCACCTCCTTGACCCACGACACCGTCGCTTCGAGGCTCCCTTCCTGAACGAAGCGCGACGAGCCCATCTCGTGGCTGTAGTCGTGAACGGTGATGTCCCAGAGGTCGGGCAGGTCGGCCAGAAGCTCCACGACAGCCCGAGGCTCGGCTGTGTCCTGATCATCGTCGGGTCCGCCCGAGCTTGCCGCGAATCGCACCGCGACCGCGCACGTGTCGCCAACCGCCTCCTTTGTCTCTTCGATCAGTTCACGCAGCAGCCGGACCCTGTTTTCGAGGGAGCCGCCGTACTCGTCCGAACGCTGATTCGACGGATTGAGGAACTCCTTGAGCAGATACCAATGGCACGCATACACGTAGACGATGTCGAAACCCGCCCGTTGGGCCCTCACCGCGGCTTCGACGTGCCAACGCTTGAGCTCCCGAATGTCGTCCTTGTCCATGGCCCGTGTCTGAATCGGGTCGTACACGCCAGCCGGCCGGCTGAACGGACCAAGTGGCGCCTCACGCGAGTAGTGGTTCGCACTTGCCCCTCCGCCATGCCACAACTCGACACCGGCAAGGGCACCATGATTGTGGACCTTGTCGACCATGAGCGACAGCGACCGGACATCCTCGTCGTCCCAGATCGACGCGGAGGGGTACGGGTCATCATCTGACGACGGGTGAATCGAGCAGTACTCGGTGCAGACCGTGCCCCATCCACCTTCGGCCTTCATCCCACGGAGTGCGGCCAGCGTCTGCGGGCGGCGGTAGCCGATCCCGGTGCAGTGAGGCACCTGGTAGAACCGGTTCGGAGCGGTGACAGGGCCGATCCGAACGGGCTCGAACAGAACATCAAATCGGGGGTCGCGAGGCATTTCGTCCTTAGGGTGAGACAGTAGGAGTGGGAGTTGAGCTAGGCATCGGACAGGTCAGCAAGTTGTTCGTCGATCAGGGCGGCCATGCGGGAACCGTCGAATGATCCGTAGTGTCCGGCGTGGACCGTGGCGACAGGTAGGTTTCGCAGTCGTTTCAAGCTCGTGCAGTAGGCGACCGGATCCTCCGGAGGCCAGGCAGGGCCGTGGCTTCCGTCGTAGAGGATTTCGCCGGTGAACAGAGTCGCGGTGGCGGCTTCCCAAAGGGAGAGTCCACCTGCGGAGCGGCCGGGGGTGTGAAGGACTTCCAGGCTCCGATCGCCAAGATCGATGGCCTCGCCGTCCTCGAGCAGCCGGGTGGGCTCGGCACCGACCATCTCGTACTGAGCGGGGCAGTAGTGCGGCCGGGGGTGGGCCGAGAACATGTCCTCGGTCAGGTAGATGTGGACCTCAGCGTTCTCTTCGGTCGGATCGGCGAGGTGGGGTGCGTCGAAGTCGCCATCTGCCCGCCGCTGGTCATCACCGACGACGAGGTGGGACGGGTCATCGACACGATGGCAGCCGCCCTGCGGTAGCCGTCAGGATCGGTTTCCCCGGGGAGCGGTCAGCCTGTTCCCCATGAGAACGTCAGCTTCTCCATCTTCAGGACCGAGAACACCTCGGTTGAGACCACGCCCTCGATGGGGCGGATCCGGTCGTTCACAAGCGCCAGGAGGGCTGCGTTGTCCTCGCAGAGCACCTCAGCCAGGACGTCGAAGCGACCGGCGGTGATCAGCACGTACTCGGCCTCGACCAGCTCCGCCACCGCCGCGGCGACAACCCGGACGTCGCCGACCACCGTGATGCCGACCATGGC
>JGI11757J15750_1000284_pt1 | contig 9938 bp, 8 predicted proteins | sample DeeseametaMP0759_FD_15750 | JGI IMG/M metagenome (IMG submission 15750) | reverse complement strand
CGTCTCAATCAGATGACGTTAGAGTCTATACTGAAAAAGATAATACATATTATATTGGTGTCTATCGATCTAGGTCTGACAAATATATGATAATTTATAATAATCATACATTGAATAGTCAATTTCATATTTTAAAAGCGAATAATCCTTATGGTGAATTCCGTGAGTTTTCACCTCGGGAAGCTGTCCATGAATATTCCATTGAGCATTATAATGAGAAGTTCTATATCGTAACCAATTGGGATGCCTTGAATTTTAGATTGATGGAAACACCTGATAATTCCACATCCAAAGAAAATTGGATTGAAGTGATTGCTCATAGAGATGATGTAATGATTTTAGACATAGATGTATTTATAAACCATTTAGTCGTCAGTGAAAGAATAGATGGTTTTCGTCAGATTCGTGTAATCGATCAACAAAATGGAGAAGAGCATTATATTGATTTTGGTGAAAAGGTATTTACTTCATATACGACCACGAATATCAGTTTTAATACAAATATTCTACGCTATGGATTTACGTCATTAAAAACACCTTTTTCTACATTGGATTATAATATGGATACACGGGAATCGACTTTGCTGAAGCAAACTGAAGTGGTGGGAGGACATAACCCGGATGATTATATCACAGAACGATTATTGGCTCCATCACGAGATGGGACCATGATTCCCATCTCTATTGTGTATAAAAAGGGGTACAAGAAGGATGGAAATGGAAATTTACTTCAATATGCTTATGGATCATATGGTGCATCCATGGACCCAGGTTTTCGATCAAGTAGATTGAGTTATCTCGATCGTGGGTTTGCTTTTGCTATTGCTCATATTCGTGGAGGTCAGGAATATGGGCGTCAATGGTATGAAGATGGAAAAATGTTCAATAAAATGAATACATTCACAGATTTTATTGATTGTAGTCAATTTTTAATTTCAGAAAATTATACAAACTCTGATCATCTTTTTGCCATGGGTGGCAGCGCCGGAGGTTTATTGATGGGTGCTGTGTTAAACTTGGCACCGGAATTATATAAAGGAATTATTGCATCTGTACCATTTGTGGATGTAACCACCACCATGATGGATGAGACCATTCCACTAACATCAAATGAATGGGATGAATGGGGAGACCCGCGTGAAAAGAAAGAATATGATTATATCATGACCTATTCACCTTATGACAATATTGTACAGCAGGATTATCCCAACATACTCGTAACCACCGGTTATTTTGATTCTCAAGTTCAGTATTGGGAACCACAGAAATGGGTGGCAAAACTCCGAGATATGAAGACCGATAATAAACAACTATTATTTCATACAAATATGGAAGCAGGACATGGTGGAAAGTCTGGGCGATTTTTACGTTACAGGGAAGATGCTTTGGAAATGGCTTTCATGTTTGATCTTGTGGGAATTAGACGCTGATGAAAAAATATTCCACCAAACTCCCAATCCTAATCCTGATCCTGATCGGCATGCCATTATTCGGTCAGCAGCAAAATCGTTTATTTTGGGATGGAGGTGATTGGAAAAGGGTCAATCAATTGGCAGAAGGCAGCCAGGTAATGGAATACCGCATCAAAGCAGCTTATATTAATGGTGTTTTGGATGGAAGATTGTTTTATTATCTTAAAACATGGTCAGTAGAGCAGGGCTTGGCAGACAGCATTTATGCAGAAACGATTGATTATTTAAGCCCTAGGGAATTAGTACGCTCAATTAATAATTTTTATGCAGATCCATTGATGGTCTATGTTCCGGTTGCTTCTGCAATGATTATTGCCAATATGTATGGAGAACGTATTCCGTTAAAAATTATAGATGCGTATGTTCAGCAAACGAAGTTTTGGATTAATGATTTGCACTTGCGAATGGATGAAAACAGCCCAGCAGAATTGCTGGATGAAAAATATAAAAAACATTCTGAAAAACAGTAGCTTTAAAAGATTAGTCTACTCTATAAAAACCTATCTTCGGATGATAGGTATACACTCGATAATCACCGGAAAATGTAATTTTACTCACATTGAATTTATAGGACGGAAAGGGATCAAATAGTTCAATCTTAACTGATCGGGAAACGGTCATTTTATTTTGAAGTGCCGGATCATTCGGACCAATTATGACAAGACGTTTTTCTTTAAGAATTTTACCTGTATCCGTTACTATATTAATGAATCCTTCCAAATGATTAATGGTTCGTTTGGATTTATTGTCAATTTGAACTACAATACTCACTGTCTTTTCATCTATAATTCGATGACGAACATCGATCTTGATTGATTGTGCTACTACAATTCCGATGAGTAAGAGGAAGAAAGACAGTTTTTTCATGCGTAAACTTCGTGAAGGTTTTTCAAAGTCGAAAGCAAAAGTCGTGCAACCTTTTAAAAAAATATGTGTAGAATGAACTAATTATGAACGAAGCACAATTCAGACAAACTCTGGCAAAACTAGATAGCGAATTTCTATTAAAACAGATTGGCCAATCTAATGGATCGTGGATTGCTGTTGGGAACTTATTTTCCGGTTCAGATCTTTCAGAAATTCAACGTGTACTCAAAAATGAACCGTTTGATTATACAATTTCCAAAGAAAATGATGTCATTACTATAACCGGAAGCGGGGAAGATAAGGTTATTTTACGCATCCCCAAAATCCCAAAGCTCCACCTTGGATTATTTTTAGCTACAATCTTAACTACGCTTATTGCTGGCGCTATGATGGAAGGAGCGAATATATTTTCAAATCCCATTGAAATAACAAAAGGGATTCCTTTTTCATTCACATTGCTGTTGATCCTGGGCTGCCATGAGTTCGGTCATTATTATTATGCCATGAAACATAATGTAGACGCCACATTGCCGTATTTTATACCGGCACCTCCGTTTTTATTTCTCATCGGAACGTTTGGAGCTTTTATCAAGATTAAGTCGCCCATATACCGCCGTGATGCACTTTTGCAAATTGGAGCTGCCGGGCCCATTGCTGGATTTATTATTGCAGTTCCAGCATTGATTATAGGTTTAATGATTTCAACAGTCGTGATCGTTGATAGTGAACAAGTGGGTATTATTCTAGGTGATTCTATATTAATGAAAATTCTAACAGCTCTCATCCATCCGGGCTTGCCGGATAATATGGATATCCTTCTTCATCCTATGGCTTTTGCCGGTTGGATTGGTTTACTGGTCACCATGTTAAATCTGTTACCCATCGGTCAATTAGACGGTGGACATATCGCTTATGCCATGCTTGGGGATAAACATAAAATTGTCGCAAAAGCTGCATTTTTAGCATTAATACCATTAAGTTTTTTATCCTTAAACTGGCTCGTTTGGGGCATCCTGATTCTCGTACTCATGCGCACCACAAAACATCCGCCAATCCAAGATATTAGAACTCCTTTGTCAAAAGAGAACATGTATGTTGGTTATGTGTGTTTGGTAATCTTTTTATTGTGTTTTATACCTGCTCCTTTTCAAACACCCCAATGAAATTTATAGTTTATATAATTTCAATTAATCTTTTATTAAGTCAAGTACGTGTTGGCGATTGGGATGCGTATACATCTCCATTGGGCATAGCTGATATGGTTGAAGTGGACTCTCTTTTAGTGAATGCTACCAATGGCGGTATTTTGGTGTATGATCGCACATTAGATCAATTCAAAACATTTACGAAAATGCATGGCTTGATTAGTACAGATCTAGCTATTGTTGATCGAGATATGTATGGCCAATATTGGGTTGGAGGTGCTTCACCAAATGGGTTTATACAATTATTTGATGAAGAATTTATATTGAAGAAAACGTTTGATATGGATCTGACATTAATTGTGGATTTTGCATTAACTGATTCCATCGTTTTTGCTGCATTTCAGCAAAATCAGGAATGGGGTATTATGGAATTCAGACATGATGGTGAACAATATTTTTATAAAGATGTGTATAATAATTGGCCCATGACTTTAAATGAAATTTCAGGAATAGTCATTGTGGATGAAATACTTTATGTAGGCACAGATCAGGGAATGTTCTCTGGCAATTGGAAAAATACAAATTTAAAGGATCCTGCTAATTGGCAACTGGAAGTTGAGTTAACAGGAGACATATCAACCTTTAAACTAAATGATAACACTATTTTATTAGTCTTGGATAATGATATTTATGAATTTAATATACTAACAGCAACTTCAAATTTATTGTGGAATTTTTATCATGATACTCATGAAATCTATGATGTGATCAAGGATGATCAGGATGTACTATGGCTAGTCCTTAACAAGAATTTTGTCAAAACGAATGACGATGCAGTCGAATGGTCAAAACGATCTGGAGAAAGATTTAAAAGAATCTTTCATCTTGCCGATGGAACAATCGTTGCAGGAACAACTACAGGATTGCTGATTCATAACGAAGATTCTCAATCCTTTACACGTAAAAAACCAAATTGTCTATTAATGAATAGTATTACAGCTTTACACGTTATGTCTGATGGACGGTTAGTGGCTGGATCTAGGTTCGGTCTTATGATCAAAGAAAATGAAGGTTGGAGAAATATTGTAGGTTTTAATGGTGATGATCTCATTATTAAAGAAAATAAAGATTATTCCAATTTCGTTGCTGATACAATTCCGGTCCATTTTGGTAATTATATTGCTGATATTGAAGAAAGTTCAGATGGGATATTATATTGTGGAATTCGGGGGACGTATCCAGAACCGCAACGCCATGGTGGTGGGATTGTTGTTATTGACATTGATGACCCGGGGAATTTTTCATTAATTGATACAAGCATTTTGGATTATTTTGAAGATCAATACATGATTGTAAAAGACATTGCCAAAGATCCTTACGGAAACCTGTGGATAGCCGATACATACGCCACAAATAAGTTTGAGCCCATTAAAGTACTAAATACGGATAGCACTTGGGGATCATTTAGCGTACAGGAATCTGGCAACAAATTGAGCCTTACACCTAATACGATTGATTTTGATTCCTGGGGTCGGGTGTGGATAGGGTCATTTGAAGATAATAATAATGTTGGTGGTGCTAGCAATGGAGGAGCTGTTATGCTGAATTATAGTGGTGATCCGGCTTCTCCCTTTGAAACTGAATGGACCAAAGTAAATGTGAATGCCGATGCGTCTACGAATACAGTCTGGTCATTGGGTGTAACGAGCAGTGATGTCCTTTACTTATTATCACCAAAGGGATTGCATGGGTTAACGCTGCAGTTTTCGAATTCTGATCCCATAGCTAATTATGGATTTACATATTTTCCCAACATCTCTTTTAGTTCAGGATCAAAACTACTTATCGATCCACGGGATAATATTTGGACAACATCTCCGACTCAAGGGGTCTATGTATTAACATCTTCAGCTACTTACTGGCCGGATATAAACGGGCTCACAGCAGAAAACAGTTATTTACTTTCCAATAATATTGCTGCTGTAGCATTTGATGAAAATGAAGGGCTAGCCTATATCGCAACAGATAGAGGAATTAGTGTCTTAAAAATTCCGTTTTCCAAAAAGAACAGTTCTTATTCTAATATTGAAATATTTCCAAGTCCGTTTCGTGTGCCCAATTCAACACCACTCACAATAACGGGTCTTATGGATGAATCCTCATGTATGATTATGACTCTTACGGGTCGTGTTTTGAAAACGATTAATTCACGACTGAACGTAGAAGGATATCAGGCATTTTGGGATGGTAAAGATGAGTCGGGCCAATGGGTAGGAACAGGTGTCTATCTCATTGCTGCATATGATTTGAAGGGTGCAGCTTCTTTTTCAAAAATTGCAGTTATTCGTCATTAAATGGTTATAAAAACAGTAAAGAATACAATAAAAGTTATCGTGGGTGTTGTATTAGTCATTATTGGTCTGATTGGTGGCCTCATACCCATCTTCCAAGGTTGGATATTTGGTATTCCAGGTTTGTTGCTATTGAGTAGTGTTTTTCCGCCCTTGAAGAAATGGGTGGATAAGATGAAAACAAAAATTAAGAGTAGAAAAAAAGAAAATTAATTCTGTTGTATATACTCGGGCATGATCCCGAATTTTGATTCCAATTCTTCTGCAATATTTTTAATCATTACTTTTCGTTCATCGTGGTGTACGAATGCGCTTTTCATGGCAATAATCGTGAATTCTCGAAAATCATTCAATCCAAAGCCAAATAATTTTCTAGCTAACAAAAACTCATCTGTTAATGTTGTTCCGGATATGAGGCGATTATCCGTATTGAGAGTAACACGAATTCCTTGATCATAATAATATTTCATAGGATGAAATTTTAGTGATCGAACACTTCGAGTTTGCCAGTTCGATGTTAGGCAGATTTCCAGAGGAATACGATGATCATTCACATAGTTCATCAAATCTTTATCTTCTTTCAGATGTGTGCCATGACCAATTCTATGAGCGCCGCAATAATGAACAGCTTGGTGAATAGAGGACGGTCCAAATGCTTCTCCGGCATGGATAGTCGCATTAATATTATTATTGCTAATGAGATAAAAAGCTTCTCTATGTTCTTTGGCTGGGAAATTTTCTTCAACTCCCGCGAGGTCAAATCCTACGACTCCTTTGTTTTTGTATCGAACAGCAATATCTGCTAGTTTTAATGATGCTTCAGGTGAAATATGTCGAATTCCACATATGATAATCCCTGATTGAACACCATATTCTTTCTCCCCACTTTTTAATCCTCGCTGGACAGCTTCCACAGATTCACCCATGGTCATCCCTTTCTCCGTATGAAGAATAGGTGAATAGCGGATTTCAATATAGCGGACATTTTCTTGTGCAACATCTTCAATTAATTCATATGCGCACCGCTCCAAGTTTTCGGGAGTTTGCATCACACTTAAAGTGATATCGAAACGTTTGATATAATCTTCCAGAGAACCTCGTTTTTCACCGATTACAAGTGCAGAACGCAAGTCATCAATTGTTGAGCCGGGAACTTCAATATTATCTTTTTGAGCCAGGTCATGAACAGTTTCTACCCGCAGACTACCATCCAAGTGACAATGGAGTTCAACTTTCGGCAGTCGCTTAAGTAAAGTGTGAGTTATTCTCATTTTTTTGTAACTGATTTATAAATCCAGTAGATCACAGCAACGAATGCCAGTGGTCCTAGAAATTCAAAACCGGAGAAATTCGGCCACCAGTTTTTATTCCCGGAAAGAAAAATAGGAACAGCTACAAAAATACCCATAAGTGCTTCACCGGTTATAAGACCGGAAGCAAGGAGTAGTCCTTTCTTTTCGGCGGTTTTAGACGCGCCTGCTTTTTTGCCCAGATGATTAATCATACCGCCGATGAAAATGGGTACTGTCAGTGTAATGGGCAGGTAAATTCCTACAGCCACAGCTAAAACCGGAACACGAAAGTCTGACCCGCGTTTTTCCTGTCGGATATCGATAAGAATGATTATAACAGCGATCAATGCACCCATGTAAACAAATGCCCAAGGCAAGTTGCCTGTAAATACGCCATCGGCCACTGATTTCATCAGTGTCGCCTGGGGCGCTGAAAGTGTAGGAGAACCAATTTCATACGCAGTATGAAGAATATCCAGAACGAGCCCTAGAACAACCGCTGCACTTAAAACGCCAACAATCTGCATTATTTGTTGCTTCCAGGGAGTTGCGCCCACAATGTGACCTGTTTTCAAATCCTGTAAATTATCACCGCCAATGGCTGCAGCACAGCAAACAACCGCACCAACCATAATGGCACCGGCTGCACCTACTTCAGAACCGGCTCCCAACAGAACCAGCAACAGTAAAGATGAAAATAATATTGTAGCAATGGTGACTCCGGAAATCGGATTATTGGATGAACCCACAACGCCCGCCATATAGGCTGCTACAGCAGAAAATAAAAATCCAAAAATCATCATTACAACTGCCAAAAGTGCAGCAACGCCAACAGATTCTATAATACCAAGATATAAAAAGAAAACAGGTACAAGTAAGCCAACTAATGCGTAAGCAACATAATTGATTGGTATATCTCTTTCTTCCAGAGGTATATCCGCCCCGGATTGGCGATGCTTAACAGCATCGATGCTGGCTTTAATTCCGACAACCAATGGTTTAAATAATTTAATTAATGACCATACTCCACCAATCACCATTGCTCCAACACCTAAATAACGAATTTTTGCATTCCAAATTGTCCATGCGGCATCCATGGCATTACCTTCATAACCATTAAAAGCTGAATAAATGGGTATAGCCACACCCCATGATATCAATCCCCCGGCCACAACAAGAATGCCAATATTTCGACCAACAATATACCCGACAGAAATAAGAGCGGGAGATAAATCTGTTCCAATTCCAAAGATAGACCGTCCAAAGGTTGCAGCCCCTACAACTTCAGCATGCCACATGGCAAAGCCCTGTTGACACACTTTCATCCCGCCACCGATTAGACCCGCAATTCCGATTGTTTTTAATCCACCGGCCGCATCTGCTTCGTTGCCTTGTCGAGCGCTTTCGCCGGCTCGAAGAATTTCTGCCGTAGCAATTCCTTCCGGATATTTGAGTTTTGCAACAACGATTAATGCTCTGCGCAGTGGAATGGTAAATAAAACACCGATCACACCACCAATTGCGGCGATTTTTGCCACTTCCATATAATCAAACGTTTCCCAATAACCCAACAATACAAGTGCAGGAATGGTAAAAATCACACCCGCTGCGAGCGATTCCCCGGCAGAGGCGGCCGTTTGAACAATATTGTTCTCTAAAATATTTGATTTTTTAAATAAAGAAAGTACCCCCATGGATATAACCGCAGCGGGGATGGAAGCGGAAACAGTCATGCCGGCGAATAAACCCAAGTATGCGTTCGCTCCGGCGAGTACCATGGAAAGGACCACACCTAATAAAAGTGCTTTAATTGTTATTTCTGGAAGTGGCTTGTTGTTAGTCATTGGAATCCTATGATTTAGTGTTGGCGAAAATAGATTTAAAAAGATGTGCACAGCAAGTGTGGGGATTGAATAGATTTTTGAAATCATTCAATCATTAATTCATTCTACTGTGTAAATTATATCATCGATCGGGGTGCTATTCCGTACCAGATGGAATTGCTGAGAAAACACCCATGAACCTGATCTGGATAATGCCAGCGAAGGAAGCACTATGAATAACACATTAATCATCTTATTAATTTCAACATGTTTGTATCCGCAAATCAGTGGCACTGTTATTGATTATGTATCTAATCAACCTCTTGCTGGAGTGAATATTACGGGCGGAAAGCGAAGGAAGCACTATGAATAACACATTAATCATCTTATTAATATCAACATGTTTGTATCCGCAAATCAGTGGCACTGTTATTGATTATGTATCTAATCAACCTCTTGCTGGAGTGAATATTACGGGCGGAAATACAGGTACAGCTGCTAATGAGAATGGGCAGTTTTTATTAGATGTAAAAACGGGTGAGAAACTGACCTTTGCTCATATCGGATATTTGGAAATCGTGGAGTCAGCTCAAGATGGAATGATCGTTAAAATGCAGTCTGTTACTCTACAAAGTGAGGAAATTATTGTCAGAGCGGGATTAAAAGATGAATCGCTCCAGCGTTCAACGAATAGTGTAACCGTTTATGATGCAAAAGAAATCAAACAAGCAGATGGAAACCACTTTCAAGATATTATGGAATCTATTCCCAACTTGAATGCAGCAGGCGGAACGAGCCGCCCTCGGTATTTTCAAATTCGCGGCATTGGCGAGCGTAGTCATTATTTTGCAGAAGGACCACCCAATTTTTCCGTGGGATTTGTCATAGATGATATTGATTTGAGCGGGTTGGGTATGGCGGGGCTACTTTACGATCTGGATCAGATTGAAATATTTAAAGGTCCACAATCCTCCATGTATGGCCCCAA
>JGI11757J15750_1000281_pt1 | contig 10013 bp, 13 predicted proteins | sample DeeseametaMP0759_FD_15750 | JGI IMG/M metagenome (IMG submission 15750) | reverse complement strand
AATTCTACTGTAAATGGAACGTTTTTGTCACCTGGTCCAACTTCCATCTTTTCCGTTGAAGTTCCAAAGTAAGCGTCAAGTAACTTTACGGAAGCATCTTGGTGCAGTCCATAAGCATGAAAGACTGGAATGCTACAAACTAGCACTAACAAAAAAACAAGTTTTGTGAGATCCATTATGCAACAACCTCCAGCTCTGGGGAGTATTCTCCCTCAAATGCACGACCATCCTTAATTGTAATAATTCGATCAACATCTCCAAACTGTGCTCTCTCATGAGTTACAACGATGAAGGTCTGCCCCAGATCCTTTGCCATCTTCTTCATTACTTCTATGACATTTTTTGCAGTAACCGAGTCCAAGTTTCCCGTAGGTTCATCTGCTAAAACTATTGTTGGATTGTTTACCAGTCCACGCGCAATGGCAGCCCTCTGAGCCTGACCGCCAGAAATTTTGTTTGCCCTTTTGAATAATTGATCTTTCAAGCCAACTTTTTCAAGAATCTCCTTTGCCTTATCACCGGTTGAAGAATCAAACTGTATTTGGCTGGGAAGAAGGACATTTTCTAATACCGTAAGATCAGCCAGAAGATTGGCAAACTGGAAAACAAAGCCTAGTTTTTTATTTCTAAAAGTAGAGATCTCGTTATCAGTTAAGTTGCTGGTGTCAAACCCATCTACCAGAACTTTGCCCTCCGTTGGCTTATCCAGCAATCCAATCATGTTTAGTAAGGTAGATTTTCCGGAACCAGAGCTTCCTATAACCAATACAAATTCGCCCTTTTTTACAGAGAATGAAACGTTATCAAGTGCTCTAACCTTGGTTTCTGCTTCCCCGTAGATCTTGGTCACATTTTCTAATTGTAATGCAACATCAGACAGCTCTCATCGCCTCCACTGGTTGTTTTTTCGTAGCACGATACGAGGGATATATTGACGCAATCATGGCCAGAATGAATGCAATGAAAGCTGTCTCACCAATTTTTTGCCAGTTATAGTTAACCTCTAGTGCCAAACTGCCCCCAAACTCCATATTTGTTATTTTGGCATAGGTAGTATAACCCAGTCCTAATGCAGTACCTGCACCAGCACCCATTGCACCAATAATCATTCCCTGCATGATGAAAATAATCAAAATGTCTTTGCGTCTAGCACCAATGGCTCGCATAATACCAATTTCCCTTGTTTTGCTGTTTACTAACATCATTTGTATGGTAAGGATGGCAAATGCAGATGACCCCATTCCGAAATAACCAATTAAATTAATCATGGCAATTCCGGATCTAAATCCTGCAAGAGTTGATTCCGCAGATTCTTCAATAGTTTCAGCCCTTAGGTTATCATTTGGAAATGCCTGTAAGAATTGGTTTTTAATTTGTTTTGCGTCATAGGGGCTTGCTGATTCTTGCAATCTAACCATAATTGATCCTGATTCACCTGATCTATCCAACATGTCACGCAAAGTGTCTATGTGAATGATGACACTTCTGTCAAATCCCTGTCCACCTGCAGTTCCAGAAATGCCAGTTACAACGAACCGCTTTTTTTGGTCGATACCCCATTGGTCTGTTATAGTAAGTTTTACACTATCACCAACCCGGACTGGTTGGCATTCACCTATGTCGACATCTCCTGTTACTGTTGGGTCAGTTCCGCTAGACATGAAAAATCCGCCTCGGGAACAACCTCCAAGATCAGATGCAACCGATTCTCCAACAACAATTGAGTTGCGCGCATAGACATATTGCCCATCACCTACCGTTTCGTGGATAGTTGATGTTCTAATGTCAGAAATGGGATCAACACCAAGAACAGGTACGTTAAACTTCTCATGTTGCTGTCCTAAAATTCTAGTCTCTGCAGTTGCCGACGCTTCTAACCTTGGCGTTGCTGCCTCAACGCCTGGAATTCGTTCAAACCAATTAATTAAAACAGTATCTGATTTTTCAATGGTAGATTTCTCTTCGTCATAAACGTAAATGTCTCCAAAACGATATTCTGACATGTCACGGATTATGGCATCATAGATTCCCTGAAAAATTACAAAATTTACATTAATTACTAAAATTCCAATCGAGACAGCCAGCACAGCCCCAATCAAGCTTCCCCTTTTGTTTACCAGCATTCTCTTTGCCAGATGAAATCGGTAATCCATGTACGAAATCTAATTGTACAAAATATAAAGGATCTGTATCATAGTACTAGTATATAGGACATAATTAACTATAATAACCACTAATTATAATATACATACATTGAAACTTAACAAATTAGACAATTATGATATGAAAATTCTTGCAATTTTAACTATTGACTGTAGGACGCCGGACAGGCAAATTGGAAAAAAAGTTGGTTTGTCAGGCGTTTCTGTAAAATCACGAATAACTAAAATGGTAAGGTCAGGAGTTATTCAAAACTTTACCATCAAAGTAGAACCACCGTCTTTGGGATATGGTGTAATCTACATGATCGCGCCAAGTGACGATGAAGCTGGTATAGTAAAAAAGCTAAGACTGATTGGCGAGCCATTTTTTGTTGTACCATGCCTTGGTGACATAACGGCATGTGCAATCGTCGTGGAAAAAGACCTAGATCAAAAGATAGAGTTGGTGAAAAATCTCATTAGTAATGCTAGGATCGTTCTAACCATGGATGCAAAAGATTCTGAGTTTAGGGCGGATCTAACTAAAACTGACTTTAAGATTCTTGAAAAGCTGTTGAAAAACCCAAAAGAAAAAATTGAACCATTGCCAAATCTACAAAACTGTCGACAAAAACCGTTACAAGAACTATTGAAAAATTTGAGGCAAATCCGGCAATTCAATTTACCATAATTTATGATCCAAGGAAATTAGAAAAGTTCATTGCGTTTGCACTCCTTGCGATGGTGCAAGGCAATATTAAAAAAATAAAAAAAGAGATAGAGACTAGTTTTGGCGACAATTTCTGGCAGGTTCCCTTTACTGCCAAGGAATTGTTGGTTTTATTCATGTACAGTGATAATATCTATAATGCAGACACAATGCGCCATAAGATCAAGGAGATTGATGGTGTAGCCTTTACGGAAGTGTTTTTCCCGAAAAAGATAATGATGCCAACAAACTGGATAAACAATTCGATCAAAAATGCAGCAAGATCAGAGAAGCTGCACTTGCCGATCAAACAAATTATTTGATCGACGTTCTTGGCTGCTGAATAAGAAAATTCTTAAGATGATCAAACTGCATGACTGATCAGTTTGAAAAAAAAGACAGTATACAAAGGGAAGCCGGTCAGCATTGATGTTTACAATCTGACAATAGAAGGCCGAAAGGTTCGCCGTGAATTAATTCAGCATCCAGGTGCATGCTGCAATTTTGGCATTTGATGAAAATGGTAAAGTCATTTTAGTAAAACAGCATAGATTTCCACACGGCTATATTCTAGAAATTCCTGCAGGCACACTTGAAAAACGTGAAAAACCAATCAGTTGTGCATATCGTGAGATAATTGAAGAAACTGGATATGAAGCGAAAAAAATGACTAAACTGATTTCCTATTTTCCATCAGTTGGCTACAACAAAGAGGAAATCCACATTTTCGTTGCGTCNGGNCTNAAAAAGAAATTTGAGTTAGAATTGGATAACGATGAGTTTATCACGGTAGTAAAAATGGATATTAAGAAACTAATAGGCATGATCAAAACTGGAAAAATAATTGATTCCAAAACAATTTGTGCAGTTATGGTATATGCGGCAAAGAAAAAACTGCTGTGATTTATTTTCGATAAGTTGGCTGGACCAGATCAGATATGTCTGACCAGGACTGTGCAATTTTTTCAAATATGTAAATTAGGTCCAAAAACGCGATTGGTGTTTGTTTTTTATGCTCAAGTGACGAGCGAATTTTAGAGACTTTTTCCTGATGCTGTCCATGTAATTTTATGGCCTCTATTGCCAGAGAACGATTATTTGTGATAAATGCGTCAATTGCCTTTTTTTGAATATTCTCAATGTCTTTTGCAATTTCGTATATCTTCTTCTGATCAGTACCTGATAGAGAAGTGTCCGTTATGGATTTTGACAGATCAACAATAGTATCGCCAGCAGTCTCAAGAATGTTCCCAGCTATCCTATAATCGAGAATGTCTATATTTTCCAGATTAAAAATTCCCGCTAGTCTTCTGTCAACCATCGTACTTCTGATGAAGCGAACTAGGAGGAAATACTGTCTGTTTATCTCATCGTCACGGTTTGGAATTGTTTGAAGGTTTGTGCTATCACCTGTTGTTAGGGTGGATAGTGTTTCATCAAACATGCCAAGTGCGATTGAGCTCATTCTTTTAAAAATTTTTTTCGGGTTGAGCGACGTCTCATCAAGCAGGAACTGACCATCAATATTTGAAGCATCTTCGTCTAGAATTTCCATGCCAACCAATCTTCTCATTGACTCACGTATGATCTCTCTGTCTTTGACCGAGATTGTAGATTTGCCCTTAATCTTGATGGTGTCATATCCAAGCAGATATGCACCGGTAATGTTAGCCGCTATGTTTTCCTCGTTTGGAAGCGGATATTCTATCTCAATTTCCTTAGACAATTTCCTGCCCTCATCTACTGTGATTGAGAGGCTGTTTTCTAAAGTCTCAATCTGGACCTGTGAGCTCTTGACCAGATTATGGGCATCCACCCACTGCTTTGGAAGTGAAACCATGATGCTGCTACCAATCTTTTGCAGGCGTCGCGTAAATTTAGACAATTTAAACTAGTTTAATTAGTATAGACCATATTCTTATATTTTTATATAAATTTAAACTAATCCATGAAGGCGAGAGCATTTTGTCCAGCTCACATTACAGGTTTTTTTAAGGCAGAGATTGATGGGAAAGATCCAAATCGTCTTGGTTCGTTGGGTGCTGGGTTTTCAATTCAAAAGGGCGTAAAGACAACAGTCATTCTAAGTTCCAGAAATTCTAGCGATGCTGCAAAATTCCACATACAAATTAAGGGATTCAAGACTGGTGATGTCCGCGTTTCTGAATATGTACTGAACGAGTTTCTTGCTGGCAATGATGATTATTTCGTTGACGTAATTCATGAATTGAATGTCCCTGTAGGATATGGGCTTGGCTGTAGCGCCGCTGTTGCACTATCATTAGCACTTGCGTTGAACCAGGCACTAAAGACGGGTTTTTCAAAAACCAAGGTTGGTCAGATTGCCCACTTGGCTGAAATAAGGTGCCGGACTGGTCTTGGCGATGTCTTGGCATCATATCACGGAGGGTTCGAAATTCGGACCAAATCTGGCGCGCCAGGAATAGGCGAACTGGAAAAAATAGATCCAAAGGAGAAGTTAGACGTCCTGATAATCTGCTTTAACCCAATTTCTACTAAAAAATTCCTAGGGGAGAAAATTTCCCTAGTGAATGGATTGGGCGGCAAGATGGTTCAGGAATTAATCGAGTCCAAGGANATGAACGAATTTCAGGATAANTCGATAAAATTTGCAAAATACATCAAGATAGTAACCCCAAAAATGAACAAGGTGGNTAGCGAGCTTCGTAAAAATGGGATAAAATGTGGTGTTGCANTGTTTGGTGAGACAATCTTTTCGTTGGTATCACCTAGTGAAAAACAGAAAGTGTTACAAATTTTAGAAAAATATGACGGACTCGTTTTATCCTCAAAGATAGATAATTCTGGTGCCAGGCTAGATTAAAGATAATTTACGGTGGTTTGTTGAAGATTCCCAAATCTCATCCGCGCTTTGTCTCTCTCAGCATACGGGAGAAAATTGTAAAGGGCTACAATGATGGTCTTGTTGCAAAAGAGGGTCTTTTAGCTCACGGACGCGGGGAAGCATTTGATTATCTGGTGGGTGAAAAGACAACCAGAACAGCAAAGGCTGCAATTAACGCTGCTGCTGCCACATTGCTTTCTGCCCAAAGTCCGGTAATCTCTGTAAATGGAAATGTTGCCGCACTTTGCCCAAAAGAGATTGTCCAGCTTGCCAAAGCTACCAAGGCAAAGATTGAGGTAAACCTGTTCTACTATGATGAAAATAGGAAGAAAAAGATTGTAAAATCGCTAAAAAAGGCAGGGGCAAAGCAGGTTTTAGGCACAAATCCAAGGTCATATCGGAGAATTGGCGGACTAGACAGCCCCAGACGAATCGTGGACAAGGATGGAATTTTTGCGGCAGACGTAGTTCTTGTTCCACTTGAAGACGGAGACAGAACTGAAGCGCTGCAGAAGATTGGAAAAACTGTCATCACATTTGATCTTAATCCACTATCTAGAACTGCCCAGACAGCCGACATCACAATTGTAGACAATGTTATTCGTGGAATGAGGCTTCTTGTCTCAGCCTGTAAGAAATCCAAAATGGTAAAAACTAACTTTAACAACAAGAGGGCTTTGTCCTCTACAATTTCAGAAATCAAGAATAATTTGAAGAGGAGAGGTTCACTTGCATAAGACGATAAATGACATTATAGCAAAAAAAGGCAGCAAGAAGATCTCCGTAGTTACCAGCTATGACTATACCATGGCAACGCTTTGTGACCAGGTAGACGTTTTGCTTGTAGGAGATAGTGCTGGAATGGTGATGCTTGGATATGAAAACACCGCTCCGGTCACCATGGATGAAATGGTGCTGTTTACAAAGGCAGTCAGCAACGGAAGGCAAAATGCTCTGATTGTTGCGGATCTTCCAAACAAGTCATATGAAAATGAGGCTGATGCAGTTGCAAACTCTGAGCGGCTGATCAGGGCTGGGGCAGATGCCGTAAAACTGGAGGGAAGGCTTCCAGATATCATCAGGGCAATTATCAAGGCTGGAATCCCCGTGATGGGCCATCTTGGGCTTTTGCCGCAAACAGCCAAAAAATACACGGTTCAGGGAAAAACAGAATCTGATGCCAAAGTCTTGTTGGCTGACGCCAAGGCACTGCAGGACGCAGGAGTATTTAGTATAGTCTTAGAGATGGTAGCGGCTGAAACCACAAAGCGTATCACAGAAGCGGTTTTTGTCCCAACAATCGGCATAGGCTGCGGAAAGGACTGTGACGGTCAAGTCTTGGTGATTCATGACATGCTGGGGCTTTTTGAGAAGCTAACGCCGAAATTCGTCAAAAAGTACCTCTCTTTGTCGGAAGCGATCAAAAAAGCCGTGGCTGAGTANNTNNAAAANGTCGAANATCGTACCTTCCCGGCTGAAGAGCACACTTTCCATATGGAGGTTCAGAAATGACCAAACACCCATCCTTGGACATTGTGGAAAGTTATGGCACTGAGCTTTCTGGAAAGAAAATTGTTTTGTGCGTTGCCGGCTCGGTTGCAGCATACAAGTCAATCGAACTTGCAAGACTGCTGATGCGCCATGGTGCAAATGTCAAGTGTGTAATGAGCGGTGCCAGCACAAAGCTGATCAGACCGGACTATATGAAATGGGCAACCGGAAATAATGTTATAACTAAACTAACCGGAAACATGGAGCACATTGAACTTGCGGATTACAAAAGATCTGATCTGATTATCGTATATCCTTCAACTGCAAACACCGTGGGCAAGCTTGCTAATGGCATAGATGACACGCCAATTTCGACAGTACTTACAGTTGCGTTTGGCTCTAAAACTCCAATATTGATGGGCCTTGCCATGCACACAGCCATGTATGAGAATGCGGCTGTTCGCAAAAACATGCAGTTTTTGAAGAAAAAGGTGGATTTTGTATCTCCGCAAATGATCGAGGGAAAGGCAAAGGCGCCAGAACCTGAGGATGTGTTGGACTTTGTTTTGACCAAGTTTGGCCAGTCAAAAAAGATGAAAGGAAAAAAGATCTTAATGACAGCGGGTCCTACAGTTGAGAAGATTGATCCTGTCCGCGTCATGACAAACATCAGCACTGGAAAGACAGGAACCCTACTGGCATCCGAACTGGTTTCGGCTGGCGCTAAAGTAACCTTGGTTTATGGACCTGGAACTGCCGTCCCGCCAAAAGGCGCCAAAGTTATTCATGTGAGGACAGTTACCGAGATGTTTAATGCGGTAAAGAAGGAGCTTAGGAAGAAATTTGATGTTGTGATTCTGGCTGCTGCTGCATCCGACTTTATTCCAAAAAACTCAAACACGAAGATCAAAAGCAACAAAAATACGGCTATCAAACTTAGGAGGGCACCAAAGATCATAGATCACATCAAAAAACTACACAAGGGAATTCTTGTGGGTTTCAAGGCTGAAGCCAACGTATCAAAAAAGGAGCTGGTTTCCAAGGCAAGAAAGAAACTGAAAGAGTCTCATGCTGACCTGATGATAGCCAACGACATTGGATCAGGATACAACAACTCTGACTATAACGAGGTCTTTTTGGTAGACTCGCAGAGTGTGGTAAAGACGGGGCGCAAAACCAAGGGCAAGATTGCAAAAATTATTCGTAAAAGCATTGAAAAAAATCTTAACTAAAACCAAGTACAAGATGATATGATGGTAGGACCACAAGATGGCGGATTTGGGTTTGACCAATCCAAAAAATACACATCCGTTGACAATTTGGAGAAGGTCTGCGTTCAGTGCCAAGCTGGCCAGCACAAAAAATGTCTAGCCAAGACAAAGGAACAGCCAAGCTGTGATTGCGAATACTGTATAATTTATGGTTAGAAATTATCGTGCAGATGAGAAATGACCAAACAGCCGTTGTTTTCTGCCATGACCACGGACTTTGACGCAGACATCAAAAATTTCAAGGAGATACTAAACAAGCTGGAGCTCAGGACACATACAAAGAACGGCTACAAGTTTAGCCCTGATGCCAAGATGGCTGCTGGCTGGTGGTTCTTTGAGATTTTTTTGGAGCAGGAATTTGTAAGGAAGATTATTGAAAGTGATCTAACAAGCAAAAGAAAGAGACGCGACAATATCCTCAAGTATATTGAAGGGCAGCTGAAGAAAAGGAAGTCCAAAGCCAGAATCAGATTTTATGATAATTATCCATTGATGCGTAGATATTGGAGCTGGCTAATGAAATGAAGCTTAAAAAGCCAAAAACTGTAGTCTAAAAGCCTAAAATTAAGCTCAAAAAGCGCTAAATTAAGGTTAAAAATTAATCAAACCACAAGAACATAAAAATCATCAAAAAGATACCAGCCAAGACTAGAAAATAAAACCGTGGTAAATTCTTTGGCTTGCCAGCAGAAAAAAATGAGTCCTTCCCACTGTCAGGGTGCATAACACTATAACGTGTGTCCGACATTTATCATTTTTAGAATTCAAATGCCCTACGGATATGACAAGACTAGAACAGAAAGAAGATGCAAGGATTGTAACAAGCTGCTTTACGTTTTCGAAGTTGGAGAATTCTGCATAGAGTGCTCAAGGAAACAGCCAAAGAAATGATCATTACGTTTACAAACAGGATGAATGAAAAAAAAATTATGCCAGAACCAGAAATTCCACAAAAAAGGCCATATCCTATGCAAGTTGAAGCAGGAAAAGAATATCATGTATGCATGTGCGGAAAATCCCAAAACCAGCCAATGTGTGACGGTTCTCATGCGGGCTCAGGCCTTGGACCAAGAATTTTCAAAGCTACCGAAACAGGATTCATTGCGTTTTGCGGATGCAAGCACAGCAAAGATGAAACCGGAAAGTGTGACGGAACCCACAGCTCACTATAGCTAGCTGATTTTTGTATTACTTGACTTTTCTATTTTTTTATGTCTGATAAATTAGAAACTTGTCCTATTTGTCATAAGCAAATGTTATCACATGACCTAGCTCAAGTTAATCAATGTATGAAGGATTTTATCAAAAAATTATGTGGCGAAACACAGTTTGACACTTGGGAAATGTCAATTTCGATGAAGTCGGTTAATCAATGTATGAAGGATTTTATCAAAAAATTATGTGGCAAAACTTTCTTTGACACTTGGGAAGTCAAAACCTAGCTAGATTCTTTTTTACTCTCTAAATCTTGTGTTCGTAGAATTTCAATTATCCATTAACTCTTTAATGCCTAACATTTTTGCATTTTCTTCTTC
>JGI11757J15750_1000271_pt1 | contig 10176 bp, 8 predicted proteins | sample DeeseametaMP0759_FD_15750 | JGI IMG/M metagenome (IMG submission 15750) | reverse complement strand
TCCACCTTTTATTGATTTAACCAGCCGCTCTGCAGAGGTTGAATATATTGATACACCAAATGGGCAGTTTGAGCGACATGTTCGCAGAAAACGTCCCGGTACCATCGGTTTAAGCGCTGCTATAAAAAATCGCTTCGATGTTGAAACTGTTCCTCATGTTCTTTGTAATGGCTTCACTCGTGAAGAAACCGAAGATGCTCTAATTGAATTAAACTACCTTGGGATTCATAATGTTTTGGCAGTACGCGGAGATGATTTAAGACGTAATATGACCACAAATGGTAAAACAACGAATAAATGTGCTTCTGATTTAGTTTGTCAAATCCAAAAAATGAATCAGGGTGAATATTTGGATAAATTACTGGATGCCAGTGCAACTGATTTTAGTGTTGGAGTCGGCGGCTATCCGGAAAAACATTTTGAAGCTGTAGATATGAATACTGATTTAATGTATTTAAAAGAAAAAGTGGATAATGGAGCTGATTATATCGTCACCCAAATGTTCTATGAAAATAAATCTTATTTTGACTTTGTAGAACAAGCGCGTGCTGTTGGGATTACTGTCCCTATTATTCCAGGATTAAAAATAATTTCAACCAAAAGACATTTAAAATTAATCCCGGAATTCTTTTATATTAAAATTCCTGATGAACTTGGAAAACAAGTAGAAGAAGCAAAAACGAATGATGAGGTAAAAAATATTGGTGTTAATTGGGCTATAGAACAAACAAAAGAACTGTATGAAGCCAATGTGCCTTGTATTCATTTTTACATAATGCAGTCCGCAAAGCAAGTAGTTAATGTTGTGCAGGAATTCAAATGACATTATTTTCTGAATTCAAACACAATATAACTGTAAAGAAATTAATCTCTGATGGAGATCGTATTCTAATTGCAGTATCGGGTGGTGTGGATTCCATGGTTTTACTGGATATGCTCTCACGTTTAAGAAAAGATAACAAATTGCAACTGTCTACAATTCATGTACAACACCATTTACGATCTGATGCAGAAGAAGATGCTTTCTTGGTTAAATCATTTTGCGAAGAAAATGAAATTAATTTTCACAGGGTTGACCTTAATCCTGAATTAAAACTAAAAAACCAAAGCATTGAAGCATGGGCTCGAACAGAAAGATATTCATATTTCAATGAATTAAAAGAAAAGATTGGAGCGGATATCATTATGACTGCTCACCATGGTGATGATCAGGTTGAAACTATTTTAATGCACATCTCCGAAGGCTCTGGTTTAGATGGTCTAATGGGAATCAGGGAAAAAATAAAGAATACAATTCGCCCTTTATTGCCATTTTCTAAAATAGAAATTCAAGATTATGCAAAATCAAATAATATCCCATTTAGGCAGGATAGTACAAATACTGATATTTCCCACCCTCGGAATTTCCTACGCCATGAAGTAATCCCAAACTGGAAAAAACAAAATCCCAATTTGAATTCTTCTGTTCAGCAATTAACAAAAAATATAAATGAAATTTCGGATATTCTAGATTATACTCTTAATACTTTGGCAAAGAGAGTCGTAGGGAAAACTGATAAAGGAAATATAATTCTTAAACTTGATGAATTCACTGATGAGCCGGATGTTTTAAAAGCACATGTGTTAAAACATGTCTTAAATGACATTCAATGGAGAAAATACCATTGGAAAATTGTCAATGATTTAATTGAAAAAGGGAAAACCGGTTCAATTATTGCAATTGGAGATTATGATATTCTAAAAAATAGAAACACCCTTATCATCCAGAATAATACTATTATTAACAATACACATTATAAAATCCGTCAAGGAAAGAAGGTGGAATCAAATTTTTTCACCTTCGATTGGCAAACAAAGAAAAAATATGTATTCAATTCTAATAAAGACATTGAAATGATTGATGCAAAATCTCTTCTTGGCTCTATTGAACTTCGCCCATGGAAAGAAGGGGACTATTTTCAGCCATTGGGAATGAAAGGACATAAAAAAATAAGTGATTATTTGACAGACATCAAAATGGATAGTTTTTCTAAAAATTCACAATATGTTATAGCTTTAAATGATGAGGTCTATTGGGTGTGTGGTCAACGTATAAGTGACAAAATAAAAATCACACCTGAATCAACCCAATTTGCGGAACTATCATTTACGAGTACAGTAGGCTAAATATGCATTTTCATGGATATGAGTTAAGTCTAGTGATATCTGATAAAGATATACAAAATAGGATTAATGAAATAGGAAGGGAACTGTCTGTAAAATTTAAGGATGAAGTTCCTATATTTATTGGCATTTTAAATGGCAGTTTCATTTTTATGGCTGATTTAATACGTGCATTGGATATTGATTGTGAAATGGATTTTATTAAATTAGCTAGCTATAAAGGTAGTGAATCAACAGGCACAGTTAGATTGCTAAAAGATATTTCTGCAGAAATTACAAATCGCCACATCGTGATTGTTGAAGATATTATCGATTCAGGATTAACCATTAAATTCATAAAAGACCGTATGCAGGATGCATCACCAGCATCATTAACAATAGTAACATTATTATTAAAACCGGATGTAGCAAATCTTGAATTTCCAATTGACGTGATAGGGTTTGAAATTGCACCTGAATTTGTTGTAGGATACGGGTTGGATTATGATCAGAAAATGCGACATTTACCGGCTATTTACCGCATAGAAAAGGATTAAAATGTATTTCAAAATAAATATATCAAAAATTGAGGGAAAAAAGAAACCTGATCCCAAAAATACAAAACAAGCTCCTTTAGAAAAAAAAGGTGAAAATAAGAATAATGAATTTCAATGGAAACGTGCTGGTAAAACGTCACTGATTTGGGTGATGATTTTAATGGTGGCGATTTCCCTATCTGGGCTTCTCACCACCAATGATAAATCAGTAGAGATTCAATATTTTCAATATCGTGAATTTTTAGAGACACGTCAGATAGTAAGTGCAGATATTATTGAGAGTGTTTTTTATGGAGAATTTTCTACACCCCAGTCTATCCCAAAAGGGATGACGATTTTAGAAAATGTATCCAAGTTTCATGTCATATTACCATTTATTGACAGAGAGGTAATGGCTGAATGGGATGCGTATGATGTTAATTACAGTTTTAAAGGAAAGTCCATTGACTGGACAGGATATTTCCTAAATTTATTACCATGGATACTTATAATCGGAATTTGGATATTTTTTATTCGTCGGATGCAAGGCGGTTCCGGTGGCGGGATGGGGGGCATATTCAATTTTGGTAAAAGTAAAGCCAAAATATGGACGTCAGATATGCCAAAAATCACATTCGATGATGTGGCCGGATGTGTTGAAGCAAAAGAAGAATTGAAGGAAGTTATTGATTTTTTAAAAAAACCTAAACGTTTTCAAAAATTAGGTGCCCAGATTCCCAAAGGTGCCTTATTAATTGGCCCTCCCGGTACTGGAAAAACATTATTAGCACGAGCAGTTGCTGGTGAAGCAGATGTTCCCTTTTTCAATTTGAGTGGAGCTGAATTTGTTGAAATGTTTGTGGGTGTAGGTGCGTCTCGAGTTCGGGATCTTTTTGAGCAAGGGAAGAAAAATACACCCTGTATTATTTTTATTGACGAATTGGATGCTGTAGGTCGCCACCGTGGTGCCGGTCTTGGCGGTGGACATGATGAACGAGAACAGACTTTGAATCAATTATTGGTGGAAATGGATGGCTTTGAATCCAATCAAATGGTAATAGTTCTGGCTGCAACAAATAGGCCAGATATATTAGATCCGGCTTTATTAAGACCCGGGCGTTTTGATCGTCAAATTATTGTGGATATTCCAGATATAAAAGGTCGGTTTGAAATTTTAAAAGTACATACCAAGAAAATTGTTTTAAATAAACGCAAAATGAACTTGGAAGAACTAGCTCGTGGCACTCCCGGATTAGTGGGAGCTGATTTGGCTAATCTTGTGAATGAAGCCGCTTTATTAGCAGCAAGAAAACGCAAGAAATCCGTGGATATGGAAGATTTTGAAGATGCAAAAGACAAAGTTATGATGGGCATTCAGCGTAAGAGTGTTATTTTATCCGACGAAGAGAAAAAAGTGACTGCTTATCACGAATCTGGGCATACACTTGTTGCAACAATGACACCCGGAGCCGATCCCATCCACAAAGTAACAATAATCCCTCGAGGTCAAGCACTAGGGATTACATCTCAAATACCTATTGATGAAAAACATAATTATTCTAAAGATTATATTGAAGGCCGTTTAGCCATTTTGCTGGGTGGGCGAGCAGCTGAGCAACTCATTTTTAATGAATTGACCACTGGCGCAGGTGATGATATTGAAAAAGCGACAAATATCGCACGAAAAATGGTATGTGAATGGGGTATGAGTGATGTTCTCGGTCCCATGACATTTGGAAAAAAGAATGAAGAAATTTTTCTAGGTCGTGAGATACAGAGTCATCGTGATTACAGTGAGTCAACAGCTCGAATGATCGATGAAGAAGTGGTGCGCATCATTCGAAAAGCTCAGCGTTCAGCTGCCACTATTTTAGAAGAGAATGTTCCCATACTTCATATCATGGCAAATGGTCTATTGAAATATGAAACGTTGGATAGCAAAGACATCAATCGAATTATGGATGGGAAAAAGCTAACGAGATCTAAAAATGGAAGTATCAAAAAAAGTCGTCCTAAAAAGCGCAAAAAACCACAAGTGAAAAAAACAGACTCTAATGTGCAAACAGAAAAAAATAAAAAAGAGTCACCATCTAAACCAGACAAAGGTTAAGTCAATTTATTTATTCCCAGATGACTCCGTTATGAAAGGGTAAATAATGAGTCATTATTCTGATGCCATTACCTTCTAACTGGGAAAATATTTACGATCCCTATACATCAACGCTAGTAATGGGAATCTTAAATGTAACTATTGATTCCTTCAGCGATGGCGGACAATTCTTCCATAAAGAAATAGCCGTTAAACATGCGCTGGAAATGGAAAAAGATGGCGCTGATATTATTGATATTGGCGGAGAATCAACTCGACCTGGAGCAGAACCAGTTACAATAGAAGAAGAATTGGAACGAGTGATTCCAATTATTGAAGCAATTAGATCTGCATCCGATATATGCATTTCCATAGATACGTATAAAGCGGTTGTAGCTGAAAAAGCATTGGTTTCCGGAGCGGATTTAGTAAATGATATTAGTGGGTTGCAATTTGATGAAAAAATGGTTCATGTAGTTAGTACTGAAAATGTCCCTGTGATTATTATGCATATCAAAGGAACACCAATTAATATGCAGCAGGATCCAAACTATGATAATCTAATGGAAGAAATTGTTGCATATTTTCAAGAACGTGTGAAGTTTTGCCATGAACATGATATCAAAAATCATAATATTATTCTCGATCCGGGCATTGGATTCGGAAAACGATTAAAGGACAATTTTGAATTGATTCGTGAATTAAATGACATTTCAGACCTTGGCTTTCCGGTATTATCTGGTCCTTCCCGAAAATCCTTCATTGGGCTTACCCTTAATCTTCCTATAGAGAAAAGGATGGAGGGAACCGCTGCAGCTGTAACAGCTTCCATTATGAACGGTGCAAAAATAGTTCGTGTGCATGACGTTAAGGAAATGAAACGTGTGGTAACAATTGCAGATAATATTAGGGGAATGGCTTAATGGATCTATTCAAAATTGGTTTTCTTACATTTACGTTGGTAGATGTCATTGACCTTATCTTAGTAAGTTGGCTGTTTTATAAAATATATCAATATTTTAGGGAAACTCGAGCAGGACAGATGCTTGTGGGGCTTATCATTTTGCTCATTGCGTCATTTTTATTTAATGCGATTGGTTTTAGTGCTTCTTCGTGGCTTGTGAATCAATTCCAGACGGTATGGGTTGTGGCATTTGTCATCTTATTTCAGCCGGAATTACGCCGTTTACTCATTTACGTTGGTCAAACTCGCTTTTTCCAAACTATCTTTCGTATGGGAACATCTAAATCCATAGAAGAAATGGTAAAAGCTATTAACCAAATGATTGAAAATAAATGGGGTGCACTCATAATCATTCAGCGAGAAACAGGCTTGCGTGCTTATAAAGAATCCGGAACGCAGCTCAAAGCAGAAGTATCAACACCGTTACTCATTTCTATATTTAACCCCAAATCTCCACTTCATGACGGTGCAGTCATAATCCAAAATGAAATTATAGAAGCAGCTGCCTGTATTTTACCGTTGACGGAAAGCACGACTATTGATCCGTCTATGGGCACACGTCATCTTGCTGCGTTGGGAATAACGGAAGAAACGGATGCCATTGCCATTGTCATTTCGGAAGAGACTCAACGTATTTCTGTGGCAGAAAACGGACGTTTTATGAATATTGGTATGGATGAAATGGAACTCCGCCGTTTCTTGAATGAAGAACTGTTCATCTCCTCCGGAGACTGATTTATGACAACCATCACCAGCCAGACATGGCTGTATGCACTGGGAAGTGTAATAGTAGTCAGTTTTATTTCTTTAGTCGGGGTTGCAACACTATCACTATCACGTAACTTACTTAACCGCATTTTACTATTTTTGGTGAGCTTTGCTGTAGGCAGTTTACTAGGGGGTGCATTTATCCATATACTCCCGGAAGCATTTGCTTCCGATTTAAACCCCTTGGCAGTTTCTGCTTCGGTGCTCGCTGGGATTATCCTTTTTTTTATATTGGAAAAATTTTTTCGTTGGCGACATTGCCATTTGGAAACGACGGATGATCATGTTCATCCTGTAGTACCTATGAATATTTTTGGGGATGCCATGCACAATTTTATTGATGGTATTTTGATTGGCGTTTCCTATGCTGTGAGCATTCCATTGGGGATGGCAACAACTGTAGCAGTACTACTCCATGAGATTCCCCAAGAAATCGGGGATTTTGGTATATTGATTCATGGAGGACTTACCGTAAAAAAAGCACTATTATTTAATTTTGCATCGGCGCTTACGTCTGTAATTGGAGTGGTGTTAGCGCTAATCATCGGTACGTCTATGGAAGGAATTGTACTTTATTTTCTACCCATGACAGCCGGCGGATTTATTTATATCGCAGGATCAGACCTCATACCGGAATTGCATCACAATACTGATGTTAAAGTGTCTATTTTGCAATTAATGGCATTACTGGGTGGTATTGCTGTGATGTTTGGACTTGCATTTGTATTTTAAACAAAAAATAATCTTAAATTAAATCATGGAATTGACAGACTTAAAAGACGGCTTCGCTTCAGCAGAAGCCAAACATCACGAACTTCGGAGGTATCTTTGACCTGGAATCCAGGGAAAAAGAAGTAGAAATACTCCGAAGTAAATCCGGGGCTCCGGATTTTTGGAATGACAATGCAGCAGCCCAAGTCATCCTCAAAAAAAAATCCCTTATAGAAAAAGAACTCACTCTTTGGTCCGACCTTGAAAAACGCCATGGAGACGTGGAAGTTCTGTTGGAATTCGCCGAAAGCGGCGAAGCAGAATTAGAAGAAGTAAATGATGAATTAAAGTCCTACACCATAATCATCGAGGATGTAGAATTGCAAATGATTCTTGGAGGTGAACAGGATTCTCAAGATGCCATTGTGACCATTCACCCCGGAGCTGGTGGAACCGAAAGCCAGGATTGGGCAGAAATGCTTTACCGCATGTATACGCGCTGGATTGAGCAGAAGGGTTTTAAGAAAAAAATCATGGATTATCAGCAAGGGGATGAAGCAGGATTGAAAGATGTAACCATGGAAGTAAAAGGAGATTATGCTTATGGATTACTAAAAGCGGAAGCAGGTATCCACCGTTTAGTGCGCATTTCGCCTTTCGATTCTAATAGTCGCCGTCATACGTCCTTTGCTTCAGTATTTGTGTACCCATCCAGTGACGAAGAGATTGAAATAGAGATTGATCAAAATGATTTACGTATTGATACATATCGAGCCAGCGGTGCCGGTGGTCAGCATGTAAATAAAACTGATTCCGCCATTCGCATTACACATATTCCCACGGGTATAGTAGCCCAATGTCAGAATGAACGTTCCCAGCATAAAAATAAAGGAACGGCAATGAAAGTGTTGAAAGCGCGTCTCTATCAATTAGAAGTAGAAAAACAAAAAGAAGACAATAAGAAATTGGAAGATTCTAAAATGGATATTGGCTGGGGGAGCCAGATACGGTCCTATGTGTTTCATCCGTACAATATGGTGAAAGATCACCGTACGAAAGAAGAGACAGGAAATATTTCAGCTGTCATGGATGGCGCCCTTGATAATTTCATCCGGGCATTTTTGATGAGTAAGTTGAAGTAGTAAAATGAAGAAATCCGAGAATTTCGCATACAAAGCAACCGCCAGAATATCCCTCGCGACAGGATTCATTTTGCTGTTGCCATTGTTGGCGATGCAGTTTACCGATGAAGTAGTCTGGGACCTGACCGATTTTATTGTCATGGGTGGTCTCTTGTTCGGCGTTGGTTTCGCGTATGAGTTTGCGACGAGAAGGTCGGAGACAACTGTGTACCGAGCTGCCGTCGGTGTTGGACTTGCAGGAGCATTCCTACTTTTTTGGGTGAATGGTGCTGTTGGCATCATCGGAAACGAGGGACAGCCCGCCAACTTGATGTATGGAGCAGTATTCGCTGTCGGATTTATAGGTTCCCTTATGGCAAGCTTTAAGCCACGGGGAATGGCACGTACATTATTTGCGGCGGCACTCACTCAAATGCTAGTCCCCATAATTGCGCTCTTTATCTGCCCGCCTCCTGTTACATCCTGGGCACCGGGCGTGTTCGGCGTGTTCGTTTTGAACGCATTCTTTGCTATGCTGTTCGTCGGATCGGCGTTATTATTTCGGAATGCAGCGAGGGAGTAACCTTCCGCATAAATATCAAAGTATAAAAAAAGTATAATTACAAAAACCCCTCAAAAAGAGGGGTTTTTTGTTGAATATTTATTATGTGGAGTTTATTCTACAAGATTTCCATCAGTATCGAGTAAGATCGGGTCGCCAAAACCCAGCGATTTTAATCCATCAAGCTGTGTAGCTGCATCTCCCACAACCAAATAAATCATTTCGTCGGGGCGAATTAGCTTTTTTGCCAATGCATTATGGCTTGCAACAGTCATATTTCGAACGATTTCCTCTTGGTCTTTGATATAATCATACGGTAAATCGTATGTTGCAATATTATCTATCATTCGACGCAATGCGCCTAATGTTTCAAATTTTCGGGCATTTGATTTCAGCAACACATTTTTAGTAAAATCCAAATCTTCTTCAGCAATGGGTTCAAGATAAGCAGTCAGAAGTTCTTTAAAAATATTGACGGATTCTTCGGTCGTATTTGATCTTACTCCGGAAGAGGCTGTGAATTTACCAGGGAATTTTGATCCACTGAATCCTGTTCGCGCTCCGTACGTGAAGCCCTTTTCCTCACGCAGTGTCAAATTGACATCACTGCTGAAATTGCCGCCCAGTTTCATATTCATCACTGTGGCAGGAAAGTAGTCGGGATCTGTTCGGGCTAATCCTAAATATCCAATACGTATTTCAGATTGCTTGGCATTGGGAACATCGACGAAATAAACTTTTGCTGTTTTATCAGGTGCCGGCATTTCGTATTCAGTGAAATTCACATTTTTTACTTCCCATTTGTCCACCAAATCTTCAAATGCTCTTACAGCTACATTGCGATTTAAATCACCTACAATACTCATGGATACTAAATCTGCTGAAAAGTTGGCATTATAGTAGTTTATTAAATCATCCAGTTCGATAGATTCCACTGATTCAACTGTTCCGGATGTTGAATTTGCAAGAATATGATTGCCATAAATCAATTTATTATATACGTTTGATGCGATGGATGATGGTACAGCCGTCCGACGTTTTATGGATTCAGCTGTTTCTCTCTTGATACGATCAAATTCTGTTTCATCCCAGCGTGGCTCAAACAGGATTTCTTCAACCAATGCAAGAGTCGCAAGAAAATTCCGTTTTAATGTTGTGACTTCAATACCAATGGATTGTTTTCCGGTGTACATATATATTGATGATCCCAACGCATCAATCGCTTCTTCAAGCTCAATAGGTGTTTTGTTGGCAGTGCCTTCCATCATCATATCCGTAACGAG
>JGI11757J15750_1000270_pt1 | contig 10196 bp, 7 predicted proteins | sample DeeseametaMP0759_FD_15750 | JGI IMG/M metagenome (IMG submission 15750) | reverse complement strand
CGAGAAGTCTGAGATGCGAGGGTGTTGATGAAAGAGGTGCGGCCAGAGCCTCTCTGGCCGACGAGTAGAACCATCCTCGGTGTGTGTAGAATCAGGTATCCTCTCAACTTGCTGAGTAAGGGATTGCGCCCTACGAGGTGCTCTGCACGGGATGATTCGATAGGGCGCAGGTCGAAGGGATTGCCTCGCAATGGTGGCAGATCGAGGATCGTTGCAGAGCCTTCAGCCATTATCGACACTGCGCTTCACTGGGTACATAATGTTCACGTATTCTCACGCTTACAAGAAGCCGATTTAACGGGTTTTCCTAATGTTTCGGGATTGTCGATTCAAGAATATACGGTCAGCACTTCGGTTCTGTTAAACTACCATTAACGCATTGCTAACGCTTCGACGATGCGTTAACAAACCGTTAACGGCCAAATTAACGCTTTTTCCAGTGCAGATTCGCAGCCATATCGGCGTATTGACCCCCCCTTAGGTGGACGAAAAGAAGAATGTTAGAGCAGCACTCTCCTTTGCCGCTGCAAAGATCAGAGGGGGGTGGAACCGCGAAGGGCTTAGAACCGAAGCGCTGTAGCGAGGCTCGGTGAATCAATGCCAGTGGACAACAGCCGATTGAAGGGATTCTACAAGCTCTCCATTCCCGAACGTCGAGCCATGCTCGCTGAACTGGCNGGCCTGAGCGAGGAACAAGTCCAGGCCTGGGCAGATGCTGAACTCGACGAGGATGTCGCCGACCGGATGATCGAGAATGTCATCGGTCGATATTCACTGCCGATCGGAGTCGCGACGAACTTCATCATCGATGGCGAACATTACCTGATTCCCTTCGTCGTCGAGGAAGCCAGCGTCGTTGCTGCCGCCTCGAACATGGCGAAACGCTGCCATATCAATGGCGGATTCACCTCGAACAACACCGATCCGATCATGATTGGTCAAATCCAAGTCGTCGGATGCGAGGATCCGGATGCATCTCAGGCAGCGATTCTCGCTGCGAAGGAGGAATTGATCCAAGCCTGCAACGATGTCGACCCGATTCTGGTCAAATTCGGCGGCGGCTGCAAGGATATCGAAACGAGAATACTCCAAACCGACTCTGGACCGATGGTGATTGTCCACATTCTCGTCGATTGTCGCGACGCGATGGGTGCTAATGCGGTCAATACCATGGCTGAATCCATAGCCAAGCGCGTCGAGAACCTCGCAGACGGCACAGTCATCTTGCGAATAATCAGCAACCTCGCGGTTCACCGCCTCGCGCGCGTCAGTGCCACCTTCACCCCTGAAGAGATGTCTGAGAGTGGTGATGATGGCGAGCGAGGCACCGAGATAATCAGCGGCGTGCTACAAGCCTACCATTTCGCCGCTGCAGACCCATTCCGAGCAACCACCCACAACAAGGGAATCATGAACGCCATCTCGCCAATCGCCATCGCCTGCGGACAGGATTGGCGAGCAATCGAATCCGGCGCTCACTCCTACGCGGCTCACGAGCGCCGCTATGGGTCCATGACTCACTGGGAGAAGGACGAAAATGGCAATCTCGTTGGCTCAATCGAGATTCCGATGGCCGTCGGCCTCGTCGGTGGTGCTATCCGCATCCACCCTGGCGCCCAAGCGAACGTTGCACTGCTCGGCATCACTTCAGCAGATCAACTCGCCAAGGTGATGGCAGCAGCGGGACTCGCCCAGAACCTCGGCGCTCTTCGAGCACTCGCGACAGTCGGCATCCAAGCCGGCCACATGAAACTCCACCTGCGCAACATGGCAGCCTCAGCCGGTGCCGCAACAGACGAGATCGAGGCTGTCGCAGCCATCGTCAGCGAGAGCGGTGAACGTATCACGATGGCAGCGGTGGAATCAGCCCTCAAACAGGTTCGCGGCGAGTGAGACCTCACTCTTCGGCATGAGCCGCTTCAACTTCCAGCGACTCGATAGAAGGAGTCTCTGTGAACTCCTCGATGGTCATCTGTCCATCGGACAAGGATTCGGCCAACTGAGCGCTTGTCAGACCCGCTTTCGAGGCCTCTTCGCGGAACCAGGTCCGAACCTTGCGATAATGAATCTCAGGGCATCCGAAGTATTCTGCGAAGCGCCTCGTCGTCGTCAGCCGCCGCGTCAAGCCATCTCTGCGCCTGTCGATGAAACCAAAATGCGCCAAATCTCTGACATGATCGTAAGCGCGCTGCCCGAGCATGTCGACCAATTGCACCTGTGACATCGGTTGATGGTAGGCGATGAGTGCTGCGGCCGGCAACAAGCGCTGCGGAACTTCCGGCCGAACCGACTCAGGAAGATGATTCGAGAGAGTCGGCCTGACCTCGAATATCCACCGTCCAGAGACCTCGGTCAACTGTAATGCAGAATCGCGTCGGCGCCGAATCGTAGCCCGCAGATCGCTCAATGCGCCCCCGACTTCACCTCGTGTCCGCTTGGTCTGTTCCATCAGTTCGTCGACCGACATCGAGCGGCCGGCGCTGAACAGAATCGCTTCGAGAATCGTCGAAAGTGCTGCCTCGTCAGACATCTGCGAAGACCTCCGGCGGGGGGTTGAGCTCAAGGGTCAGTTGCTCGTAATCGGCACGCTCTGGATGCAGATTTCGGAGTGTGATCAGTCCATTTCGGCCCTCTGCCTGGGTCAGATCCGCGTACCCTCGGTTGGTCAGGAAAAGTGCTGCCACCAAGGCTGTGACCTGTGCTTCAGCCTCCGCTTCTGGTGCTGCCATACCAGACTCGAGTGACTGGATTTTGAGGTGTTCAGCGATGGCTTTCAGGTCGACGGCTCCATTGTCCGCGACCTGTCTCCGCCGCAGGGCCAGCCAGGTCCTGTGGATGTCATCGTCGAGGTCCTCGATGTGCAGGCTGCCGCTGAAGCGGGCGCGAGCGAGTGCGTTCTCTTTGCGGCGCTCCTTTGCGATCTGCTCGCGCAGGCGCTGGTCCTCAGAGATCTGCTTGGCGGTTTGCAGTCCCATCAGCAACTCGCCAAGAGTCACTGGGCGACTGCCATCTCTGTGGATTCTGCCTTGGAACATCGAGGGTAGGACGTCGTCGGCCGCTCCGGTGAGCACGCCGACGGAGAAGTTGTAGTCGTCTTCGTCAAATTCGGTTTCCCAACCACCAGCGTCGAAGTCGAGGAAATCGTCTTCGACATCGACCCAGGCTCTTTCTTGTCGGTCGATGAGGTCTGTTGATTGGTCTCGAAGTGTGTACCACGCCATGCGAATCAAGCGACCACAGGTCGGTAGGTCGATGTTGTCAGCGTCTTGGATACGCTCGTTGAACTGCTCGAGGAAGTAGGTGAGATTGACGTCCCAAGGGTCGAGTTCCTTGGATCTGAACAATTGGAAGACGAGGGCGACCGAGCGGTCGAATGGGTCGAGGAGGAATTGATGTTCGGCCTCGTCAAGGCTCGCGAGTTCGACCAAGCGGTCGAGATAGCGACTGGTCTCGAGGTCGGTCTCGCCTTGCAATAACCGCGTGACAATGTCGTCGCGCATCGCGCTCGCATCGAAGACGGTCATCGCTGTTCACTCCTCCATTTCGGGCGCTGCTTCCGCTTCGGCTTCGGCTTCCACTTCGACTCCATTGACCGGTTCGCTCGAGTCGACAGTGCTCTCGTCCTCAGTCAGTGGCGTCGCAGCCTCCTTCTCGGCGATGTCCTCGGTCCATTCCTCGGTGCGCTCGCGCAATGATTCGAGACCCTCGGTCGTTAGCTCAGCAGCGGCTTCGACGGCAGTCGCATCGATGGTGGGAATCTCTTCGCCATCAGCAGCCACATCGGAGTCCTCCGCGACATCTTCGGCGTTTTCGACGTCTTCATCGCCCTCAATTTCGATGCCGGCCCGTTCGGCCAATCCACCGAGACTCTGTGGCGTGCCGAGCGGCTCAGGAGTTTTCGGCATATCCTCGGGCTCGGGCAGCTCATCCATCTCGGCCTTGTCCGCAGCAGCCTCCTCGCGAGCCTTGGCCTCAGCCTCGAACTCATCACCAAGTTGCAGAGCAGCCGCCCGGTCGAAGTCAGTGATTCGGCGGCTGATACCATCACCAGCATGAGTGATGCCGATGTGATGGTCGGCCAAAGTCAGACTGACCTTGCGCAGCGTCACCATGATGAATTGGGCGTTCTGGCTGCGCAATCGACAAAGTGTGGCAATGCGCTCAGCGTTGAACGGATCGAGGTTCTGGTCGACCTCATCGAGGTAGTAGAATGGACTCGGTTCGTAGTCTTGGATTGCAAAGACGAGGCCCAATGCGGCCATCGACTTCTCGCCCCCAGAGAGGTAGGAACGGCGAGTGTTCCGGCTCTTCCCAGGAGGTACGCAGGCCATTTCGAGACCACCTTCGAAGGGGTTCCGTGGGTTCTCCAGACAAAGCGTCCCCGTCCCGCCAGGTTGCAGAATCGCGTAGACGCGCTGGAAGTTCTTGTTGACGTGGTCGAATACTGCGAGCAGCCTCGTGCAGCGTTCATCCTCGAGCTGCTCGACAATGCTGACGAGCATCTCTTTGCGTTCTCTGAGTGTTTTTCCGTCGGTAACGAGGTCTGCGATTCGCTCGACTGTTCTGTCGTACTGCTCGATGGCGAGCATGTTGACGTCGCCGAGTTGGCCGAGGCGGCGGTCAAGGACCTGCACCCTTTTCTCCGCCTCGGCCACTGTTGGCAGTTGAGTCTCTGGTGAAGGCACGGAGATTTCGAGTTCGGCGAGTTCTGCGCGAAGTTCGCCGACCGTGTCCTCCTTCTGTCGTATCTGTTCGGCGAGGCTCTCAAGCCGCGTCTGGATGTTCTCGCGCTGGCGTTCCAATTGATCGACAGCGGCGCGCAGACTGGCGCGCTCGTCGACTATCTCCTCACGGCGCGTGTTGAGTTGTTGTTGCTCCTCATCGAATTGAGATGCTACCGATTTGAGTTCGTCGAGTTGCTCATCGGCTCGTGAGATGATTCCCTTGAGTTTCTCGATTGATTCTGCGGCCGCATCGATGATGCCCTGTTGGCGGTTTATCGCTCGAGTGAGGCCGGTTCTGCGCTCGGCGAGAACGCTCAGCCGCTCAGTGCCGCTGGAGATTTCCGCTTCCGAGCGCAGTTTGGTTCGCTCAGCCTCGGTGCGTGTGTCCTGGGCTGAGCGAAGGAGTTTGGAGAGATGGTCCGGCGTGTGATTCTGCAGGTCTTCGCCGGCCGCTCTGCGGGCTTCGACGGCGTCTTCGTAAGTCTTCTCGACGCTTGCTGCGCTCGCTTGTATCGTTTTGCACTCGGCCTCGATTCCCTCGAATTCCTTGCGGGCTTCGATGACTTTCCGGCCGACATCGTCGACCAGTTTCTGGGCGATTCCGACATCGGCCTTCCACTCGCGTACTTTGACCGAATGGTCACTGTCGTCGAGGCCGTTGATCTTGTTGCGTAGATCCTGCTGGTTGATTCGAAGTTCTTTCAGGGCTGCTTCGACGACTGAATAGATGAGATTGGCATTCTCAACCGCACTCTCTAACTTCTCGTATCCCAATCCTCCTGCGCCGGCCCCGCCGAAATTGGGGCGGCCGCCTCTGTTGGAAGAGCCGCCAGTCATCGCACCGGTGGCTTCGACGATCGAGCCATCGAGCGTCACCATTCGCACGCCGCCCATGTTGCGGCGTGCGACATCCATCGATTGGACGATGAGTGTGTTGCGGCAGGCGAAGCGGACTGCGGTTTCGATCTCTTCGTCGTAGTCGAGCAGGTCGTGAGCGAAGCCGATGATGCCAGGGTTTCGAGCGACCATGAGGGCTCGGCCTTGGGTTCTCGAAGCGCTGATCTTGTTGAGTGGGAGGAAGGTGGCTCGGCCGCCGCCATTGGCTCGTAGCCACTTGATGCAAGAGCCGGCGACCTTGTCGTCGGTGACGATGATGCTGTTCATGCCGCCGCCCAGAGCGAAGGCGAGTGCCTCCTCGTTGGCGGCGTCCTTGGGTGCTGACAATTCGCCGAGTGAGCCAAGGATTCCCTTGATCTCACCACTTTCGCGGAGTTTGGCGAGGGCGCGTAGTGTGACGGCTGAACCGGGCCGAGAAGCGCGTGCTTCCTGCCTCGCTCTGGCTTTGTCGAGGGCACGATTCGCCTCGCGAACCTTGCCTTCGGCCCGGTCGCGATCATCGCGCAGATTGACCTCGTCGCGCAGAATCTTCTGCATCTGCGTCGCCAGCGTCGAGCGGTCCTCGGTCGGCTTCTCGTCCTGCAGGTCCTCGCCGGTCAATTCGAGGTCGTCGCGCTCGAAGGTCGCACTCTCGTACTCCTCCTCCAAATCGGCGAGGCGGTCGGATGCGAGTCGCACATTCTGTTCCGCTCGATCCGCTTCAAGCCGCGCCTCGGCCCGCTCCGTATGCGCCTCTGTGACTGCCTCGGTGGCTTTGCCCAAAGCTCGATTGAGGTCGCGAGCATGTTTGTCTCCCGACTCGATCGCTGTGCGAGCCTCGCTCTCGTCGGCCTCGGCCCTGACGAGATTCTCATCGGCCGCTCTCGTCGCAGTCTGTGCAGCATCGACAGTCGCCTGAATCTTCTCTTCAGCGCCGAGTACGCCCTCGAGATCGCCATTCAATTCCTCGGTCTCTTCGGTAGCCTCTACAGACGCTCGCCGCGAATCGCCAATGCGATCACGGCTCCCCCCCCCCCCCATATCGAGAGCCCGAATCTGGTCGAGCACCTTCTTCGATTCGCCACTCGCCATCTCATCGATATCCAGCCTGACGCGGACCAACTCCTCATCGAGTTCGAGCAGTTTCTGATTCGAAGCACGCATCACCCCCCGAAGTCTCTCGTCCTTCTCTGTGTAATTCACCTGCTCATCGTTCAGCAGCCGAATCTCATCATGGCGGCTGCGATAACGCGTTTGCGCCAGAACGATTCGAGCCTCGTCCTGCTCGTCTTTCAACTCCTTGAATTTCAGCGCCTGAGCCCGTTCCTTCTCGAGTTCCTTGAGTTGGGTCTTCTGATCCGACTCGAACAGATCGATTGTCTGGATGTCGCCCTCGACCCGCTTGCGCTGATTCTGCGAACGACGAATCTCGTCGTCGTATGCCTTGACTCCAGCAACCTCCTCCAAGACACCGCGACGGCGGTGTGGTGTCATCGTCGCGAGATTCGTCACATCGCCCTGCTGGACGATGTTGTAACCATCACCATGCAGGCCAGCCTCGGCCAGAACCCGACGCATCTCGGTAGCAGTGGCCGGTTTGTCGCCAATCCGGTAAGAGGAGATCGGGTTGTTCTTGCGACTCAACCGAACAGCCCTGGTGAACGAGACCTCATCGCCTTCAACTCGAATACGGCGAAGCCCGTCAGACTCTGGAGTGTTGGCGAAGACGAGCGTCGCCGACATGTGGCGGGCAGCCTTGCCACTCTTGCCGCCATTGAAGATCAACTCCGCCACATTAGCAGCTCGAATGACCTTGGTGGAGCGTGTCCCGAGAACGAATTGTATGGCATCTCCGCAGTTGGATTTACCCGAGCCATTGGGACCGGTTATGGCTGTGAATCCCTGGTCGAAAGGAACTGTGATCTGACCGCCGAATGACTTGAAATTCTCCAATTCGATACGCAGTAAGTGCATCCCATCACCTAATGACGATTGGAAAAACACCCAACGTCAAGCACGGGCTCGCCGCTTTACAGATTATGAAGGTTGAGGCATCGGCGCACTTTGAGCCACCAAACGCAGGCACTTGCTTCTGACGCCGAAGGCGTAGAATACGATTGGACAATCTTCAATGCGAAATCCAATCAGGAATTGACATGGCGGCAGACTCGCAGGAGAAGTCACTGACGGCCGTCGACGTCGCAGTGATAGGTTCTGGAATCGCAGGATTGTTCCTCGCCCTCCGCTGTTATCGGAACGGATTATCGGTCGCCATCGTCACCAAGAAGAGCCTCTCGACCTCCTCGACGAACTGGGCGCAGGGCGGAATAGCCGGTGTGCTTGACATTGATGATGAAGGGGCTTTGGAGGCCCATGTGCAGGATACTCTGGCCTCTGGTGCGGGGTTGTGCGACGAGAGTGTTGTGCGCGCGGTTGTGTTTGATGCTGCGGCGCGGATCGGAGACCTCGTCGAGCATGGTGTTGAATTTGATCTGAGTGCTGATGGCTTGTACGATATGGCACGCGAGGGAGGTCATTCCGATAAGCGGATTCTGCATTCACGGGACCGTACTGGGGCTGAAATCGAGCGGGCTCTGACGCAGGGTGCTGCGAGCGAATACGAGTCTGGTCTGCGGATTCTCGAGAATTGGATGGTTCTCGACCTGATTCGGAGGGATCTGGATGATCCCTCGTCCGGTGTTGCTGGTTTGTGGTGTTTGGCGCCATCGGGAAAGGTGCACACGCTCGCTGCTAGGGCCGTCGTGCTTGCGAGCGGTGGGGCAGGGATGCTTCACCTCTCCACGACGAATCCTGCTGTCGCCACGGGTGATGGTATCGCGATGGGGCATCGGGCTGGGGCCGATGTTTCGGATATGGAATTCATCCAGTTCCATCCGACTGCTCTGGCGGTTGAATCTGCTACGCCTTTCCTGATCAGCGAGGCGATGCGAGGGCACGGCGCGGTTCTGATGACTCGTTCCGAGCATGCTGCTTGGCGGGCTGCAGGTGGTGTCTCGGCGGGGTCTGCTGCGGGCGATCCGAACGCCTCTTCCTACATGCGCCGATACTCTGAGAAAGGCTCGCTCGATACTCGTGATGTGGTCGCTCGGGCGACCGATCGAGAGATGAAGCGCAGTGGCGATTCACATGTTCTGTTGGTGACTGAACACCTCGATGCCGTCGAACTCATGGAGGAGTTCCCAACTACTGCTGCGCAGGTCGCGAAGTTGGGAATACGACTCGGTCCCGACCCGATTCCGGTCAGGCCTGCTGCGCACTACATGGTCGGTGGAGTGGTCGTGGATTCTGCTGGGCGGGCTCTTTGTGAGGGTGCGGTCATGCCTGGTTTGTACGCTGTTGGCGAGGTTGCACGGACTGGACTTCACGGGGCGAATCGGTTGGCTTCGAACAGTTTGCTCGAGGCTGTCGTCTACTCGGAGAGGGCAGCCTCGGACTTGATTCGCAAGGCTGAGAATGGCGAATTGCCGGCTTTGGTCGATGACCTGCCGCGCTGGCGCGACGATGACCTCGATGTGCTGGCTGAGCATGGCACTCTGCACACCGACCTGCAGGCCTTGCGAAGCATGATGACGAATGATGTGGGATTGGTCAAGAGCGATGCTCGATTGGCTCGGGCGAAGCGCCGCATCGCTCACATTCGCAGTGAGGTCGTGCCACTCTGGCACGCGACAAAACCGACGCAGACGATGGTCGAGTTACGCAATCTGATCATCTGCGCCGAGTTGGTCATCGAGGCCTCCATGCTGCGGCGCGAGAATGTCGGCTTGCACTACAATCTCGACCTCGATTGACCCGAATTCGAGGACTGATTATTTCCGGCTTCCCCCCATTGATTCAGAAACCCTCAATCATTGTCGGATTGACTCCACCATTCCCCGGTGTCTGGTGCTGTTGACTTTAGCGTGTCTCCACTCACGAACGCAACTTCAGAGGGGGAGTCGTTGTGGCTTTCCTTCAGAGTGAATACAAAGATTACACCGACTCCTAGAACCAGTAGCGAGAAGCATCCCCCCATGCAGCCAAAAGCAAGCGACATGATTCCGGGCACATCCATGCTCATCTCCCGTATCATGACATTGCTATCTCCCGTGACGTCTCCAGAGAACCGAACCTTCCAGATATCCGAGTAGGATACATATACGTCGCCGACATATGTGTACCCTGGTTCGTAGAAGGATCCGCACGAGTAGTCTTCCTCGCAAGGCACGAAGCGACTGTATTCATCACCATCTAGCAATTCCACATCTACGGATCTATACTCCTGCACGAAAACCGGATACATGGAAGTCGGAAGCATCTCTCCCTCGAACGTAGTGGGTGTTTTCCCCGTCCACATCTCAGTGCCACCCTCGACGAATCCTTCGTCCATGTTTTCCATGAATGAGTCCCAGCCGGCAGAGGTAGCAATTATGCTGACAATCAGCAATACGAAACCTACAGCCAATGTGACCTTGGTGACTTTGTGCACAGTCGATGCAATGTCGGCTGCGGAATGAAAGTTTTCCCGGCGCAGAGTCTACGGGTTCTACTTCCAATCGCATGGGTACCCTTCCGATCACCCCTAATCGGAGGGGG
>JGI11757J15750_1000259_pt1 | contig 10416 bp, 9 predicted proteins | sample DeeseametaMP0759_FD_15750 | JGI IMG/M metagenome (IMG submission 15750) | reverse complement strand
AGTGAAAAAAAACGCTCGAATCGCCGATTCCAGCCATGCTTACTGAGTATTGCGAACGTGGTTCACGGTTCGGTCGGCGCTTCGGTCTCGCGCGCCAAGCCGTGCACGAGGCTGCTCACCATCCCGAGCAGTTATAGCCACGAGGACACGCTCGCCGCATCGGGATGTACTCAGCCGGGCGTATTGCCCGACTTGAGCAAGGTGAGTCGGAACTATTCGACAACCTCACTCTGGTCGGGGTTGGTGGCAGATTCTGCGGTATACTGACGGAGCGTCAGCTGACCCTCCAGGATTTCGAGGGATATGGTATCAGAATCAAACTCTCGACCATCTCGACGCTCTCCAACATCAACATCGCAAAGCTTCCTGTCGGCTGTCTGACGATGGGCGTGATCGGAGTCTGGGTCGGCATTCAAGTTCTCGCTCCACCCCTCGGATTCGCCTTTGCGGTATTGGGTGCAGCATCGACTCTGTCTTATCTGACGATGAAGACGCCGGTGCTCGTAATCGAGACCAATGTCGGAGACAGACATCTGGTTTCTGGCAGCCAGTCCGTGTTGCTGCGCCTCTGCATGATGGTTGACCGAGTCATGCACGGTAGCAGCATCAAAGAGGCGAAAGCCGGTCTGGCTGAACTCGAAGAGATGAAACGACGGATGCTTGAGCCAGAACCGACGGCTCTGCTCGGTGCACCCGATTCAATCGCCACTCCCGGGATGGATCTCTTCCAGCCGACTGAACGACCGAGTGCCCTCTCATCATTCAACCCAGTCTCATCGACGGCTGCGGTGGTCAGTGCTGGAACTCAAACGGTACACTCAGAAGCAAATGGCGGAATCTTCGCCTCCCTTGAGGCGATCGAACCACCATCCTATACGATTCCGCCTCCGGTGAGGGGAGAAAACGAGCCAATCGATAACCGCTCGGCTTACGAGCGGGCTTGGGGCAGACCCGAATCTCCAGATTGGTATCAAGAGAAAGAGGTTCGACCGAGAGAAGATCGCATCGACGAGGTATTTTCGGATGCAGTAGAATCCTTCGACCTCTTTGGAGAAGGCGGAATCTTCGATGCTGAGCCGGCTTATCCCGCAGCATCATCACCGACTCCAACGTCATCAAGTCTGTCTGTATCACCACCCTACGGTTCCTCTACCCACGATTCACCCTCGTACGACTCACCGTCTACCGATGTCAATATCTTCCCTGCAGATTCCTTCGCGGATGGCACGAGAAGCGGGAATCTGTCCGCCACAACCGACCTCGACAGGCGGCGCTCGAGTTCTCAGATGATTCGCTCGGCTCAATTCCAGCACGGTGCAGAACTCGCCAGAAACTCATGGGGCCTCCCCACCCCAACCGAAGAGGCAGTCCGTGAGGAGTGCAGACCTGGGCTGGTCAAACAAGCCCGAGCCCAACAAGTTTGGATCGGTGATACGGATATCGCGCAGCAACCAGCTGCAGCACTCACCGATGATAGATTCGGAGAGGACTTCCCAGCCATTTCACGACTCGCCAACAGCATGGGCAGCGGCCGAGTGAGAAGCACGGGTGGTAATCCTGCGAAACAGAATTGGCTCGAATCACTGCTCACCCCCATATCGAACCGAAGGTCCGTCAGAGAACCTGCATACGCAGCAGAATACGGCGATCCCGACGGTGAGAATGAAGGGCATGACCGACGATTCCGTTCGAGCCAACTTCTTCGGCTTCGTTCGGATCAGGATCATCAAGCCGATGTCGCCTCGAGGGTCAGGAACATGTCGACTTCAGCGCCGTCATCGGCGAGAGATGCGCTCGACAGCGTCGTCAATAGAATCTCGCGAGGCGAGGGGAATCCAGCACATCTCCTGCCCGGACAGGCAGATTTGAGGTTCAGTCACCTTCGTTCGACGGGAAGCAAAGGTGATGCGCATCTGCCAGGCATTCGTCGTCTCGAATGAGCCGACCAATCAGGACATTCCAACGATGCGCCGATACCGATCGACGCGGGCGTGGTAGGCTCCACGATCCATCGAGGCGATGCCGCTGATACCGAGTCCACCCAAGGTGTACGACGCGGTCACCGTAGCATGAATCAGCGCTCGACGCATCACATCGATGTCGTTCAGCGCCCCGGTCCGACCGACCAGATGGGCCAGCAGAGCCCCTGCGAAAGTATCCCCACAACCGGTCGGATCGACGATTTTATCGGTCGGATGAGCGGGTAGAGCAATCGCACCGCAGGGCAATTGTGCAAGCACACCACTGCCGCCACGCTTGATGATCAACGCCCGAGGACCAGACCCCGCGCCGACGCCGCCGTGCAGCGCCGCCCCGGACATCAACGCCTTCATCGCCCGGGGAAGAATCGCCTCACCAGTCAATGCACAGACCTCGTTCTCATTGAGAATCGCCAGGTCGACCTTGCGCAGCGCCTCGCTGACCGTCTCGAATTCTGTCTCTATCCAGAACAGGAAAGAATCCAGAACCGTCAATTTCGCGCCGGGGCACTGGTCGAGCACCACGACCTGAGTCGCCGGATGCGTGCTGGCACAGAAGAGAATCTCAGGGTCACTCCAGTGACTCGGAATCTCAGGCTTGAAATCGGCAAGGACATTGACTTCAGTCGCCAGAGTCTCAACCGACTCCATCGCGCCCGAGTAACGCCCTGACCAGCGGAAGGTCGAACCATCTCTGCGAACAACACCGGCCAGATTGATTCCAGCCTTCTCCAGTACCATCTGGTCGTGAGGCTCGAAATCATCGCCTACAGCACTGACCAGACCAACCCTTGTCGGCTGCTCATCTGCCCTCACGAGATGATGACTGGCAGCCAATCCAGCGTAGACTGCAGCACCGCCGAGCAGATCCGAACCACTCGCCTCCGGCGTCTGGATATCATCGTAGCTAATCGAGCCGACGATCACCAAATCCATGTTTCCACCTCACTCCAATAATCCCGGGTGCTCGTCCAGATAGGTAATGGTCACATCCCTATTGCGAAAATCGCTTTCCGCGAGGATGGCCCGGTGAAGTGGTATCAAGGTGTCAACCCCCAGAATCATCGTCTCAGAAAGTGCTGCATCAAGTCTGCGCACCGCCTCATCACGGTCGCGCCCCCAGACGATCAACTTCGCCAGAAGCGAATCGAAGGAAGCCGGCATGTCGTATCCCGTATGCGCGTGAGTGTCCACCCGAACCCCCGGACCGCCCGGCCAATGGCACTCCCAGAGTCGCCCCGGAGAGGGCTCCAAAGTGCGTGGGTCCTCCGCGTTCAGACGTACTTGAATCGCGTGTCCTTGGATGGATATCTCCTGCTGGGTTATCGGTAGACTCTCGCCTGCCGCGACCCTGATGCCTAGTGATACGAGGTCGAATCCGGTGATCATCTCTGTCACGGTGTGTTCTACCTGGACTCTCGGATTGACCTCTAGGAAGTAGAAATCACCGCTTGAATCTCTGAGGAATTCGAAGGTCGCCAGACCCTTGTAGCCGACTGCTTTGGCGCCCGCGACGACGCGGGCGCCGATGTCGGCTCGAATCTCTTCGCTGAGCCATGGTCCTTCTTCGAGAATCTTCTGGTGACGGCGTTGAATCGAGCAGAATCTCTCGCCGAAGTGGATGGCGTCGGTGCCGTCGCCGAGGACTTGGAATTCGATGTGTTGCGCGCCCTCAATGAATTTCTCGAGGAAGACGCGGTCGTCGCCGAAGGCAGAGCGGGCGCGGCCTTGGCAGAGTTTGAGTGCCGATTCGAACTCATCGGCGGAATTCACCACTTGCATGCCGATGCCGCCGCCACCGGCGGCAGCCTTGATGATGACTGGAAAGCCGATTTCGTCGGCGATTTGTGAGGCTTCTTCTGGGTCGGAGATGGGCCCAGGCGAGCCTTTTACGATGGGTAGTCCGGCTCGCGACATGGCCTCGCGAGCTGTGATTTTGTCGCCCAGAATGCGCAGGGCCTCGGGGCTCGGTCCGATGAAAGTGATGCCTTCGGCGGCGAGCCGCTCGGCGAAGACCGGATTCTCGGCGAGGAAGCCGTAGCCGGGGTGAACGGCATCCGCGCCGACCTCTTTGGCCGCAGCGATGATGGCTTCGATGTCCAAGTAGGAGGCTAGCGGGTCGTCGCGTGGAATATGGACTGCCTCGTCGGCCAAGCGAACGGCTGTTGTCAGCCGATCTTCGCGGCCGTGGATCATCACGGCCTCGATGCCTAAAGTTCGCAACGAGCGAAGAATCCGCAGGGCGATTTCGCCTCGATTGGCAATCAGAACCCTGCGGAACACAGAATCCATCCCGATGGTCGAATCCTATGATAAGTTCGGCGACTGGATTTGACCGACCGCCATAGGCGGTCGGGTCATCAATAGACGTCACGCAGGTAGCGCTTCTCGGTCTTCATCAGACTTTTTTCGACGTATTCCTTAGCCTCGTCAGCCGACATCCCCCCATGCTCGGAGCAGATGTCGATGAGCGTCTGGTGAACGTCTCTGGCCATGCGGGATTTGTCGCCGCAGACGTAGAAATATGCGCCGCCCTCTATCCAATTCCATATCTCTACGCCATTCTTGCGCATCAGGTGTTGAACGTACACCTTGTCCTCCCCGTCCCTCGACCAAGCGAGGTCGTGGCGGTCGAGAACACCGCGTTCTTTCCAGTCATCCATCTCCTCGCGGTAGTAGTATTCGCCCGCCTCGGTCCGGTCGCCGAAGAAGAGCCAGTTGCGGCCCTTGTCGCCGTTGATGTCACGCTGTTGGAGATAGGCTCTGAACGGTGCGATGCCAGTACCGGGGCCGACCATGATGCAATCCGTGTCGCCGTCCGCAGGCAGAATGAACGAGCGTGTCGGCGACATGAAGACGCCGATTTCGGTCTCCGCGATGTTGCAGCGATCCGCCATGAAGCCGGTAGCGAGGCCGGTTCGGTCTCGTCCATGGTAAGAGTAGCGGATTATCGCGACTGTCAAGTGGACTGTTCCGGGCTCATGGTCAGGGCTGCTGGCGATCGAATAAAGACGAGGCTTGAGCCGGTCCATGCCGCCGATGAGTTGCTGAGCGGTGAAACCGATATGTCCGAAATCGCTCAGCGCATCGACGTAATCGCGCGACCACAGATAATCCTCCATAGCTGTGGCATCGCTCGTCAATTCGCGCCACAGCACCTCTGCTGGATCGCAGGCAGCACCAATCTCAGCATAACCTTCGGGCACATCTTCGTCCTTGCCGCTGCCGCTCCAATCGATGAGCAGAGAGCCGTCATCTGTCGAGACGCGGTGGCGGCGAGCGATGTGAATCGCCACGGGGACTGAATCCGAGACGAGTCGGGTGCCGAGACTCATGATCCACTTCTTCGAGACCCTGTGAATCTCGAGGTGGTCGGTTATCGCCTCACTCAGCGTGGTTGCGCCGAGGTGAGTCTCGACCGCTTCGTCACCCGAGAAATTGCTTGCAGCCAGAAGTTCCTCGACGAGCTCAGGCGGACAGCGCGGAATCACCCCGAGCGCGTCTCCAGCCTTGTAGGTCAGTCCGGAGTCACCCAGGTCGAAGACGAAGTGACGGGTTTCCTTGCGTGAGCCTTGTGAGTTGAGGATGAAATTCTCCGTCAACTTCGAGGAGTAAGGATTCTTCACACTCCAATCGGCCATCAACAATCCTCCAACGAACCGCCGAGCCGACTTCCATTTATCAATCAAAGGGGAGAAGGTTCGCCTTCCACCTCGACGGCGAACAAGTCAAGTCATGATGCCCTCATCCGCGACTCATGCCGCGCGTGCAGTTCCTCGGCACGGGCAACGCCTTCGCACCGCACGGCAGAATGCACGCACTCGCCTTGATCGATGGTTGCATTCTCATCGACGCACCGCCGACCCTGCTGCCGCAATTGCGGCGCGCCGCAATCTCACCCGCTGAAATCGAGCATCTGCTCTTCACCCATTGGCATGCCGACCACATCTTCGGATTCCCATTCCTGATCCTCGAGCGGCAGCATGTCTCGGATGCTGCGGGTGAGAGAATCCTAGATGTTCACCTCAGACCGAGTGGGCGAGAGATCCTCTCGGAATTATGTCGAATAGGATTTCCTGGCAGCCTTGAAGCCGCTTTGGAGGAGCGTATCGATTGGCACCAGGCTGAGTCTGGAGTTCTCGCGAAGAGCGGCTGGAGATTCGAGCGTTTCCCAGTCTGTCACACCCCCGAGACAGACCCGCACGGTTACGAGCTGATTCACCAGAGCGGCTTCAGATTCCTCCATTGTGGCGACTCGGGACCATGCGAAGGCATCGAGTCGAGGGCGGCTCGAGCGCATGTGATTCTGGTCGAGATGGGCGTTCCAGATTTCGTTCAAAGTCCACATCATCACACACCATCTGATGTCATCGCCCTCGCTGAGAGACACCCCGAGGCGATGATTCTTGTAACCCATAATTACGCCAGTGGAACCGACGAGACCGAGGGCTTCGATCTCCCAGATCTACCCGAGGAAATTCGCCAATTGGAGGACGGAGATGTTCTTGACATCATCTCCGAGAACGAGTTTTTCATTGTTAGAAAATAAAGAGAAATTTTAACTTCTATAAATATGAATAATAACAAATCGAGACCTGAGAGGTGATTGAGGACATGGAATCGCCCCCGCCGCGTCCGCTCTCCTGCAAGATTGATCGCATCATCGACCACTCTGCGCGACTCACAGTCCACAGGACTTGGTGTGAATATGAAAGCGACCCAGTCATTCATACTGGAAAACGATGTGCATCGCAGATATTTTCTTCGTAATCCTGTTACCTCATTAGCAACATATCAGAGAAGCGAGAAGATGGCATCCATACCTCGCGCTAATCTTGAGTCCGGATAATTTCATTACCTCTGACGTTGTCGTGAGGTATCCGCGTTTGCCGCCGATACCGTCATCCCGACGACCATAGGTGAGTACGTGGTTGCGTGTCGACTCGGTGAAATAAAATGGACGGAAATATTTTCGAGAAGATTCTCGGACAAGATTCCCTCTTCCTCGACAGAAAAGCCTTCGACCACGCTTTCGAACCCTCTCATCTGCCACACCGAGATCGCGAGGTCGAGGCTCTGGTTCGCAATCTCGTCGATGCCCTCAACGGCCACATCCCGTCGAACATGCTGCTCTATGGCGTGCCAGGCTCGGGCAAGACCGTGGTCACCAGATTCGTGCTCGGCCAATTGAGGGAGAAAGGCAAGGACATGGGTCAACCGGTGCGCACGTACGAGATAAATTGCCGTCATGTCGACACGAGATATCGTGTCGTCCAGACCCTCGCCTCAAAACTGGCGATTCGTGGTGATGTACCGATTCCCTTCACCGGCTGGCCGACCGATCGCGTCCTCGAACATCTGATCGAGCGCATGGACCGAGCCGGTGGCGTTCACATCATCGTGCTCGACGAAATCGACAATCTCGTCGAGCGTGCTGGCGACAATCTTCTGTACAACTTGACGAGCCTCAACACCATTCTCAAGCACTCGCGTTGCTGCATCATCGGCATCAGCAACGACCTCCATTTCACCCAGCTCCTCGACCCTAGAGTCGCTGGTCGACTCGGTCAGGAAGACGTCATCTTCCACCCTTATGGCGCGACCGAGATTCAGGACATTCTCAGCGATCGCGCCTCGACTGGGCTACGTGACGAAGTCCTTGAGCAAGGCGTCATCCAACTCTGCGCAGCCCTCGCTGCGCAGGAACACGGCGATGCTCGCCGTGCCCTCGACCTGCTGCGAATCTCGGTCCAGAAAGCCGAGCAGCGCTCTCAGATCAGGGTCGAGCCGAGGCACGTGCGACTGGCCCAGAGTCAATTGGAGCACGACCAAGTGACTCCAGTCCTGCAGACTCTGCCACTGCATCAGAAACTCGTCCTATTCTCGATTCGTATCAACGAGGACAACGGTTTGCGCAACATCTCGACAGGCGAGGTCTATCGAACATATTCCGATGCCTGCCTCAATGTCAACGTCGAACCTCTGACTCCGCGACGCATCTCGACGCTGCTCAACGAACTCGACTCATTGGGCATGATCATGGCTCGAAACGTCAGCAAGGGAAGGGGCGGACGCAGCAAGCAGGTCAACTCGGCGATTCCCAAAACCATCGATGCCATCGCCACGATGGCTGAGGCCGACCCGCTCATCTCTGAGGCTTCACGCTGCAAATACAGACTGCAGAGCCAACTCTGATTCGACCCTTCAGCCGGCTCGATAACGGTTAAACCGAGTCGGCAGGTCGCCGCCTCCGATGTCCCTTCAAGACTACGACTGGTCAACGGCGCTGACGCGTCCTTCCAAAACGGCTTCCAGCGCCATGCTGGCCCTCGGTTCCTGGGTCATCCTCCTCACCATCGTCAACCTCGTCAACGGTGCTTACTCCCCCGGATTCAAGGTACTGTGGCTTGGTTTCCTCTCCAATGGGGCGCTAGGAGACATCTACACCGCGCACGACGGCGTCGCAATCGCCGTCGACGACATCGTTTTCGGAATTCTTGGGATTGCGGTTACTGCCATGGGCGTTCTTGGGATGAAATCCGCTGTGGAAGGTGGCGTTGCTGCTTGGTTCAATAATCTCCCGAGCACCTTCGCTGGACTCTTCTCCACCGAGCACGGCGCTCGCAAGACCCTCGCTGACTGGCTCATCGTCGTCGGCATCGTCTTCTATCTCGCCTGGTCGGTGCAGAACAACACCTGGGTCGATCCCGGTGTCTTCGCGGTGATGATCGTCCCAGTCGCCTTCGGTGTCGGGCTCAATCTGCTCGATGTTGCAGAAGCCTGAACTCATTTGATTCGCTGATTCCTGAATCTGCCTCAGCAACTCATTCTATCGACGCGAATCCACTCAGAAGTCTGCGGCAGCGCTGCTTCGCATCTTCGTTGGTCCGACGTACGACTACGCCTTTTCCGGGCTGTCCGTAGAGCACCACCGCGCCCATCGGTGCGAGGGAGTGCAGAAAGAGAGGGGCGAGGTCCTCCTCGCCGTCCACCTCGATGAGGTGGCTGCTGCCGTCATCCATCCATGCGGTCAGTGCCTGAGCGCAGGCTTCGAGCAGCGAAGGTGTGAGAGAGCCTGCGGGGCTCTGGCAGCGCAACACCTTGTCGTAAACGGAGGCATCTATCGCATCGGCGCTCTCCCAAGGCTGCCTCTTTGTGCGTCCATCAATCAGGGCGATGTCGGCGGGGTGGTCTAGTTCCTGCAGAGCGAGGACCGTGACATCACCGACTGCGATGAGGGGTCCTGCTTCGAATTCGATTTGAGCGAGGACCTGAGACATCGCCACCGAAGGGTCGTCCTCAGGGCCGGGTACCAATTGACCGAAGGGATCCTTGAGTTCGGCCTCGACTGCAGGCGTCAGGACGATTCTGCCTGTACGGGCCGATTCTGGAATCCACGCGAGTCCCTCGCGGTCGATCTCACCAGCGCGAATTCTCGAACTCGAGATTGGCTCGCCATCAGCAGCAAGCACGTGTTCAACTTCGATGACCGCCAGATCAGGCAAATCATTCGCCGCCCTCATCGAGTTGATTCGCGCGCAACCAGCCCGCGTCTCGGGCGTACACAGAATCGCCGTCGCAACCTCATGGATCGGGGCCGGCCCATCCTCATCTTCCAGAGTGTGAAGGCTGACCCGCTGCGCTGCAGCCTTGCCAATTGAATCGAGCAGATCGCTCGTTCGCTCATTCCAAGAACAGGTTCTCGAATCCTTGAGCTGAGCGAGCGCATCGCTTGTAAGCCATATCTCCAAGACCTCGCACTCGACCAAGCCTCGTTCGACGAGTGCGAGATGTCCAGCATGGAAGACATCGAAGGTACCGCCGAGCAAGCCGAGGGGGTGCATCATAATCGAGCCTGAGTATCGAGTATTGAGGACTTTGGAGAAGATGTGTGCCCCGGGGCGTAACGGTAGCCTTCACAGCGAAGCTCGGGCACCTGACCCACCCCGGGACGTCTGTCGGACTGTGGGGTTGTCCCGTAAGTCATTCCTCTCGGTCATCCGGGGACCCATCACAATCCACCCATGTGTGTTGCTCCGACGGTCATACCCCAGCAGAGGGTCACGCCGGTCTTCGACACATGGGAAATCCCGTTCCGTGGTACCGTGATTCATCCTACTAACTCCGGCTGGGGTTTTCGTCGGCACGGTGTTGCCGGTCGGGCAGCCACCGGCTCCCATGTACCCTTCATGAACCTCTCGGAGGGGTGAGGAGGGTCGGAAGTCCTAGTGAAAGTAGTTTTTCTGTTGATTTCAGCCGGTTTCTAGACTAATCGCCGCCTTCTTCGGTCGGCTCAGGTTATCTGTTGTGTCTGCGCGAGTTCCTCGTGATATCCTGAACGGCGGTGAATCAGTCTCTCGGCGACGTGAGGGTCGCCGACCATCACCATTTCATTGGTCATCGCTGGCCAGCGCTCGATGGGCTGAGCCAGCCAGCC
>JGI11757J15750_1000236_pt1 | contig 10882 bp, 10 predicted proteins | sample DeeseametaMP0759_FD_15750 | JGI IMG/M metagenome (IMG submission 15750) | reverse complement strand
GTTTGAATTGGCTAAACGTGGTTATAAAACACTAAACATCGACAAACTGCCGACTTCCGGATATGGCTCGACCAGTAATTCATGCGCCATTGTACGAGCCCATTATTCCACTTGGGATGGAGTAGCCATGGCTTATGAAGGCTTTCATTATTGGGACGACTGGGCGAATTATCTTGGCGTGAAAGACGAACGTGGAATGATCAAATATATGAAAACCGGTTCCATCATGTTCAAACTTCAAGGTGAAGATCATAGCAAAAAATGTTTGAAATTGTTTGATGAAATTGGTGTTGAACATGAAATCTGGGACTTGGCAAAATTGAAGGAACGTATGCCAATTTTTTCACATGATCAATATGACGGAACAACACGTCCGGATGAAGACGAGCATTTTTTCGACAAAACCGGAAAGCAAATCGAAGGTGCGGTTTATACTCCAGGTTCAGGGTACGTCAGTGATCCACAACTAAGTTCGCACAATTTACAAGTTGCCGCAGAAGCCCAAGGCGGAGAATTCTTGTTCAATAAAGAAATTACAGAAATTCGTCAGGAAAACGGAAAAGTTAGTGGAGTGACTTTAAAAAGCGGAGAGCAAATTGACGCGCCGATTTTTGTGAATGTCGCCGGACCACATTCTTTTGTGATCAACCGTATGGCTGGAGTTGAGGATCAAATGAACATCAAAACCAATGCCTTGCGCCACGAAGTGCATCATGTACCTTCGCCGGATGGATTTGATTTTGAAAAAAATGGTTGTCACACTTCGGACGGAGACAATGCAATATATTTCCGTCCGGAAACAGGCAATACCATTCTCATCGGCAGTGAGGATCCGCTTTGTGATCCGAAAGAATGGGTCACGGATCCTGACAATTACAACAATCAAATCACTGAATCACAATGGAAAGCCCAGGTTTACCGCTGTGCACGTAGAATTCCGGATTTAAAAATTCCTTCACGGACAAGTGGAGTGGTTGATTTGTATGATGTTTCAGATGATTGGATTCCAATTTATGATAAGTCTGTACTCGGAGGATTTTACATGGCAATCGGTTCCAGTGGAAACCAATTCAAAAACGCGCCCGTTGCAGGACACTGCATGGCCGAACTGATTGATGCTTGTGAAAAAGGACACGATCATGATGCCGATCCTGTGAAAGTCAAAACGGTGTACACCGGATTGGAACTCAATATGGGATTTTATTCGCGTAACCGAGAAATTAACCCTAACAGTAGTTTTTCTGTGAACGGCTAAACTTAATTTTAATAAGTTTTGCAAGCGGCTTGCTCTTTTTTAAAAAACAATATATTGTTTTCGGCAAAACATTATTTTGCTTGAAAAAGAGAACTAATAAGTAGAAAGTTAAGGATACTTCAACGACAGTAAAATGATACTCTGTCTTGGAACTTTTGAATAAGACATAATTGATAGTCCAATCGCCAATTTTTTCGCAGGATCAAGGGCAGACTGAGTGGACATAACCGATGACTTTCCATCAAAATGAGTCATAAAAACCAAACAGCTAATCTTTAAAACGCACCATGAGCTTTCAACTAAATTGCCCAAATTGCGGCAAACGTGCCGTGAGCGAATTTACTTTCAAAAGTGAATTCTTGAGAAGACCTTCTGCCGACGCTGATTTTTCAGAGTGGACAGATTATGTATATTTCCGGGATAACAACTTGGGGCGCCAAATAGAATGGTGGCATCACCGCAGTGGTTGTCAAAGCTGGTTTTTAGCAGAACGAGACACCATGAACAATACAGATCACCGAAGTTTTTGGTACGGAGATCTGGAACAAAATACTAAAAACAGCGACGCAGAAGCCTGATGGCAAAACGTATCACCAAACATCAAAATTGCGAACTCCCAGATATGGGAGAAGAAATCTCATTTACTTTCAATGGTAAGCGTATCAAAGCCTTTTCCGGTGACAGCATCACCTCTGCGCTGATTGCTTCCGGAAGCACTTTGCTTTCACGAAGTTTTAAGTATCACCGCCCTCGTGGAGCTTATGACGTTTTCGGACAGGGACATGAATCTTTGGTTACTGTCAATAAAGAACCAAATATTTTAGCAGACCGAGTTCAGGTCGAGAACGGCATGGTTGTGGAATCGCAAAATGTCTGGCCTTCGGTAGAATTTGATATCAATGCGATAAATGACGTATTTGTGCCGATGTTGCCAAATGGTTTTTATTACAAAATGTTTCACAAACCAAAATGGCTCTGGCCGATTGCGGAAGGTCAAATTCGCAAAGTTGCCGGACTCGGAAAAATTGATGTTAGCGAAAAATATGTAAATCGGCGCTATGAAAAGCATTACCGTTTTCCGGATGTGTGCGTAGTCGGCGGTGGTCCTGCAGGACTTGCTGCGGCAATAGGGGCATTGGATGAAGGGAAACAAGTTTTGTTAATAGACGATAATCCAGAACTCGGCGGCCATGCTTTGCACAGTATAGTTCCGGTTAATAATTGTGACAACAAATCACTGAACGGATTGGCTGAAAACGACGCAGTACAAAAATTAATTGAAGAACTGGCTGCGAATTCTAATTTGGAAGTTATGGTCAACACCAGTGTTTTCGGACTTTACGAAGACAATTTGGTTGCAGCGCAGTGCGGTGCGGANTTGTTTAAAATTCGTGCGCAATCCGTAGTATTGGCACCTGGCGCGACTGATCGTCATTTGGTTTTTGAGAACAACGACCGCCCCGGAATCTTAACTGCACGTGGAGTTGAAAGACTCATCATGCGCCACGCCGTTCTTCCCGGAGAAGATACTGTTGTGGTGACAACTCACGACGGTGGTTTTCATACAGCGTTGCTGCTCAAGGGCGCAGGGGCGAATGTTGTGGCAGTGGTTGATGGACGTGAATCCGGAAGTGTCGGAGAGTTTGAGGAGCAAGTCCGGAATTTGGCTATTCCGGTTTATAAAGGTTTGACAGTTCATGCCGCACACGGGACAAAACGAATCCGGCGTGTTGACGTCGGACCGGCGTCTGGAGGTGATTCTCATCAGTCTTTTAATTGTGATCTGCTGGTCATGGCAGTCGGTTTTAAACCGCAGGTCAATTTGCTTTCGATGGGACGCAAGCGTCCGGAATGGGATGCGAAACGCCAAGTTTTACGGGTTAATGATTTACCTTCCGGAATGTATTCTACAGGAGATGTTCACGGCGCAGCCGGTTTTTCCCGTTTGTACGCTGAAGGAATGCAATCCGGAAAAGCTGCCGCACAAAGTGCAACTGCTCCGGAAACCGAACGGACAGCTGAAGAAATTATTATGGCTTTACCGGCTGATATTGAGTCAGGCGGCAAGCACCATTTCATTTGCAAATGCATGGATGTTACCCGTTCTGAAGCACAAGTCTCAATCGAAGAGGGTTATGATCAAGTCGAATCTCTCAAGCGTTATTCGAGCCTGGGAATGGGACCCTGTCAGGGAAAAGCATGTCATGAAGCAGTGGCGCGACTCGCCGCCATAGACACCGGACTTGCTCCAGACGACGCTGTTCCCACAACAATGCGTCCTCCTTTTTCCGGAGCGTCCTTTGGAGTCTTGGCCGGTCGAGCACCACATTTGTCCCCAATCCGCCGTACACCGTTTCATCATTGCCATATCGACTTGGGTGTAAAATTTCTGGATGCCGGACAATGGAAACGTCCTGATTCATACACAAATCCGCAGGAAGAAGTCGGTTTTGTCCGTAATGGTTTGGGAATGATTGATGTTAGTACCCTCGGAAAAATCGAAATTAGCGGCCCTGACGCGGTTGATTTTTTGCAATTTATGCTTCCGGCAAAATACGCGAAATTTGAAGTGGGAAAGACTCGCTACTCAATCATGGTCGGTGAAGACGGAATCCTCTTTGAAGACGGTACTATTTCCCATATTGAACAAGGGAAATATTATCTGACCACCACAACCGGAAACCAGGATGCCATCAATGCCCTTTTTCAGTGGTGGTTATTGGTGGAAAATTTTGATGTGCAGGTCAAAAATCTCAGCATAGCAAATGCCGCGGTCAATGTGACAGGCGCAACATCACGTGAATTTTTGCAGAAACTTGTCGAAATTGACATGTCAAACGAGGCATTTCCATACATGAACTGCCGCCAGGCGAGCATCCGAGGTGTGCCTGTTTCTTTTTACAGAATAGGTTTCACCGGAGAACTTGGTTATGAAATTCACTTTCCGTCTGAATATGGCGAATCCATGTGGAAACATTTGCTGGCCGAAGGAGAGTCGTTTGGCATCAAACCATTTGGTGTGGAAACTCAACGGATTTTACGTTTGGAAAAAGGACACCTGATTCCGGGAACAGACAGTGATGCCCTGAGCAGTCCCTATGAAACCGGTGTCGGCTTTGCCATTAAGGATGACAAAGCAGATTTTGTCGGCAAAGCATTTTTGCAGCATTTCAAGGAGCGTGGAATTGATAACAAACTAGTACCATATCAACTTGAACCGAATGTACAGATTCCGGACGATGGAGTCGCCGTTCTTGAAAAAGGAAAAATCGCCGGAAGAGTTACCAGTTCACGCCTCAGTCCAACTTTGAAACGTGGAATCGGTTTGGCCTGGGTACGTAAAGACATGTCTGAGGCAGGAAATAATTTCACTATTCGTTTGGCCAATGGTAGCGACGTGGTTGCCACTGTGTTGGATCACGCTGCTTATGATCCGGAGGGTTTGCGCTTGAAAAGTTGATTTGAGGATTTCCGAAATGACACTTGATTTAAGTTCACTAAAAAATGCTGTTTCTTCATTGAAGCAAGCTTTAAATGTCGCTCATGATTCAGTATTCATGAATGGCTTGAATCAAGCTCAACAGGAGACCATTCGGGCGGGAGTGATTCAAAATTTTGAATTCACTTATGAACTCTGCTGGAAGTTTATTCAGCGTTGGATTCGTGCGAATGTTTCTCAGGAAGATGCGTCTCCGGTCACACGAAAAGACCTGTTCAGAATAGCGGCTCAACGAGGTTTGATTCAGGAACCCCAAAAGTGGTTTGATTATTCGGAATCTCGAAATATGACTTCGCACACATACGATCGAGAACAAGCAGAAAGTGTTTTTGAAGCGGCAACAAAATTTATTGAAGAAGCAGAGTCTTTGCTGAAACAACTTGAAGCGCATAATGATTGATTTGGAGCCGGAGTCTTTGGTAGAAGTACAACAGATTTTACTTGAACATGTTCCGGATTGTGAGGTTAGGGTTTACGGTTCACGTGTTTCTGGAAAGGCTAAGCGTTTTTCTGATTTAGATTTGGCTATTGTTGGTAAGGAGATGCTGGGTTTGAGGCAAATTAGTCGCCTGAAAGAGGCATTTTCTGAATCTAATTTACCGATAATGGTTGGAGTTCAGGACTGGAATCAAATTTCTGATAATTTTCAAAATATAATTGAACAACATTACGAAGTTCTGTAACACTCAACTTGTTTGAAAAGACTTAAATGCCCGGATTACTTCCAGATATTGACCCCGACGGTCTTTTAGAATATTCAGTGGTTTACACTGACCGTTCGCTGAATCACATGTCAGTTTCGTTCCAGTCAGTAATGAACGACATTTCAGCAACNCTGAAAAAAGTTTATAACGCAAAAGCAGTAGTAGTCGTTCCCGGAAGTGGTACATTTGGGATGGAAGCGGTCGCGCGGCAGTTTGCGTCCGGGAAAAAATGTTTGGTCATCCGGAACGGCTGGTTCAGTTTCCGCTGGTCGCAGATTTTTGATAAAGGCAAAATACCCTCAGATTCTACTGTGTTGAAAGCACAGCGTACGCATGAAGGAAAGCAAGCTCCATTTGCTCCAGCTCCAATTGGAGAAGTGGTTGCAGCAATTAAAGCTCAAAAACCAGATTTAGTTTTTGCGCCGCACGTGGAAACGGCTTCCGGCATTATTCTTCCGGACGATTATATTTCCGCGGTAGCTGAGGCGGTACATACGGTTGGTGGAATGTTTGTTCTTGATTGTATTGCTTCNGGAGCNATTTGGGTCGATATGGAGAATTCCGGAGTCGACGTCCTGATAAGCGCGCCGCAAAAAGGTTGGAGTGCTTCACCTTGTTGTGCTTTGGTCATGCTCAGTGCATTGGGACTGGAGCGGATTGAAAATACGGAAAGCAGTAGTTATGCTTGCGATTTGTTGAAATGGCTCAACATCATGGAAGCTTACGAAAAAGGTGGACACGCCTATCACGCTACGATGCCGACAGATTCTTTACGGCGTTTCCGGGACATAATGAAAGAAACCGAAGAATACGGTTTTGAAAAAGTTCGCAATGAACAACAAGAATTGGGTGACAAAGTTCGGGAGATGCTGGCGCGGAAAGGTATCAAAAGCGTTGCNGCNGAAGGATTTCAAGCACCTGGAGTAGTTGTCAGTTATACGGACGACAAAGGAATTCATACCGGAAAGAAATTTGCGGAAGTTGGCTTTCAAGTTGCGGCCGGTGTTCCACTGCAATGTGATGAACCGGAAGATTATCAGACATTTCGTTTAGGACTTTTTGGCTTGGAAAAACTGCACAATGTTGATCGGACAGTTGGAAGTTTAGAAAAAGCGTTAGCTACGATTCTTTAGGTAAACTTTGGCGATCCATCAAAATTCATTTGGACAACCAATCGGTTTCCCTGTAGCAGATTGGAAAGAGTGTGCATTTCCGCCTCGAACGACGATGTACGGGAAATGGTGCAACATTGAAATTTTGAATCCGGAAAAACACGCTGAAGAACTTTTTGGCGCTTATGTGAAAAATAGAAATGATCCGGATTGGACCTATTTACCTTATGGGCCGTTCGATTGTTTCGAAGATTATCAAGAGTATCTGAAAACGAATTGCTCGGGCGATGATCCACTTTTTCATGTGATAATAGACGCGGATACGAAAAAGGCAATCGGCGTGGCAAGTTTTTTGCGGGTGCGGCCTGACATTGGAGTGCTTGAGGTCGGTCACATTCATTTTTCGCCTTTACTGCAAAAAACAGCGGTTGCGACTGAGGCCATGTTTTTGATGGTGAAAAGGGTTTTTGAAGAATTGGGTTATCGGCGTTATGAATGGAAATGTGACGCGCTTAATTTAGGTTCAAGAAAAGCAGCTGAACGATTTGGCTTTAGCTTTGAAGGCATTTTTCGACAAGATAGAATCTATAAGGGACGTAGTCGAGATACCGCTTGGTACAGTACGATTGACCAGGACTGGCCTATTTTAAAAAAAACATTCGAGGCTTGGTTAAGCGCTGATAATTTTGATAAAAATGGCAGACAGAAGAAACGCTTACAGGAAATCAGGAAGATAATAAATTAATGAAATTCACAGTTTATTTGTCCGGAGAAATTCACAGCGACTGGAGGAAAGAAATTCAGGAAGGCGCAAAAGAAAACGATCTTGATATTGAGTTTATTTCGGCTGTTACTGATCATGATGCAAGTGACTCCGCAGGAGACCATTTAGGTAATGAAAACAATTCGTTCTGGCGTGATCACAAATCTGCAAAGGTCAATGCAATCCGGACGAAGACATTGATCGAAAAAAGTGACTTGGCGGTTATCCGATTTGGTGAAAAGTATAAGCAGTGGAATGCGGCGTTTGACGCGGGATATTGTGCTGCTTTGGGTACACCTTATGTAACCTTACATGCAAATGATATTGTGCATCCGCTGAAAGAAGTAGATGCCTCTGCAATGGCATGGACAACAACCACTGAACAGGTTGTGCAAATTTTGAAATATGTAACACAAGCATGAATGCTTAAAAAAACCACAGAAGAAAAACGTGATAAAAACCAGCCCACTTTCGGGAATCTACCGGAATCACCCAGTCACTTTGACTGAAGTTTCCGGATGGGAGATTGCTGAAAATTTTGGAAATAACGAACGCGAATCAAAGCATTTAAGCCAGGAAAGCATCTTGGTGGATTGGTCACACATTGGCAAAATATCCCTCTCAAGAGGTGATGCGGCAAAAGCTGCGGAACAAGTTTTTCCAGGTGCTTCGAAGCTTACGCCTCTACAGTCAGCTTCAAATAAAGACATGGTGGTGTTACGCTTAACACGCAATGATTATTTAATTTTGTGCCAGCCCGGAATGGAAGCAGATTTAATAAAAAAAATTGATCCAAAAACCACTACTGTCATTGACCAAACGGGATCGCAAGGTTGTCTCGTTTTGGGCGGACCACGGCGGGATGAAGTTTTACAGCGTTCGACAGCAGTTGATTTAAGACGCGATAAAGTAGTGGCCGGATCAGTGCTTCAGTCTTCGATTCATACAGTCGGTATGACTTTGTATCGTACCAAAAATTTTGACATCATGGTCCATCCTCGAAACTTGTCTGAATCCCTTTACGACGCACTGATGGACGTTGGAATAGGAGTTGGATTGGTTCCGGGTGGGATTTCAACGGTTCCGGTATCTTTTGAGGAGGGAAAGTAATGACTCAACGAATGTGGAAAAACCACGATCTAAAAAAGAGTTACGATATTGTAATCATCGGCGGTGGCGCACACGGTCTGGCAACAGCCTATTATTTGGCAAAACTTGGAATCACCAATGTTGCGGTTTTGGAACAGAAATTCCTTGGTTATGGAGGTTCCGGACGCAATACGGCCATTCTCCGCTCGAACTACCGTACAGAAGAAGGTATCAAATTTTATGATCAGAGCCTTGTCTTTTATGAAGATTTAGCCGGTGAGCTGGATTTCAACCTGATGTTCAGTCAACAGGGACATTTCACGCTGGGACATTCAACAGCCGCGCTTTCCGGTTTGGTTACTCGTGCGGAAAACAACAAAGCACTTGGAGTTGACAGTTATGTCATTGATCCTCAAGAAATTAAAAAGATGTTGCCGGAAATCGACATTACGGATCATCCGCGCTTTCCTATTCAGGGAGCACTTTATCATCCTCCGGGTGGAATAATTCGACATGATGCAGTGGTTTGGGCATACGCACGAGCTGCCGACCGCAAAGGAATTGAAATTCATCAGTTGACGGAAGTACAGGATATTATAGTTGAAAATGGAAAAACAACTGGCGTAAAAACAAATCGAGGTAATGTTTCCTGTAACACCGTTATTTCCGTTGTGGCTGGTTGGAGTTCCGAAGTTTGCAAAAAAGTTAACGTGAAGTTGCCTTTCGTCACACATCCCTTGCAAGCCCTGGTCACTCAGTCTTACAAACCGTGGCTGCATCATGTGGTGGTAAGTGGAACTTTACACATTTATCTCAGTCAAACCGACCGCGGAGAACTGGTCTGCGGAAATGGAATCGACACCTATCCGCATTATGGTATGAGTTCCACACTGGGCTTTCTGGAAAGTTATGCGGCGCACGTTTTGGAACTCTTTCCGTGTTTACATAATGTCGCTGTTCAAAGGCAATGGGCGGGATTATGTGATATGACTCCGGACTATAGCCCAATCATTTCGCCGATTGACGAAATAGAAGGTTTTTATGTCAATGGTGGATGGGGGACTTACGGTTTTAAAGCGGCTCCCGCCAGTGGTTTCAATACTGCTGAAATGGTTGCCACCGGAAAGACTCCGGAAATGATTGAGCCCTTCCGCTATAATCGTTTTGCTGAAAATAGACTGGTTGGCGAAAAAGCGGCGGCATCGGTGGGCAGTTAAACCTTTTCCTGGCCACGGATCGTGGCGGATTAATGCTAAACTTATTTTATGGGTTGACTGGAAGAACAGAATGGTTCTGTTCATCCGTTGTCTTTAGCTGTGAGTATTCGTGCAAATTAGTACTCTAAACTTAAATACTTTTTAAAACAAAATAAACAGTGGAAATCATAGTACCAATCAAACAAGTGCCGGACGTGGCGCTTAATATCAAAGTTAAAGACGGAGCCGTTGTAGAAGAAGGCTTGAGCTACGTAATCAGCAGTTGGGATGAAACTGCCTTGGAGGCGGCTCTGCAAATTACGGAGGACGTCGGCGGTGAAGTTACTTTGCTGACAATTGGTCCTGACAAAGCGGCAGAATCGCTGCGAAAAGGTTTGGCCATGGGCGCGCACAAAGCAATTCATGTCAAATATGATGATGCGAAAAAAACTGATTCATTTGCCTATGCCAAAATATTACAAAAAGTTTTGGAAGGACGCGAATATGATCTGATTCTTACCGGAAAGCAGTCACAAGACACTGATGCTGGACTAACAGCTCCGATGCTTGCCGAATTTCTGGATTTACCGCAAGTCACAAATATTATCCGTTACAGCGATGTTTCTGCACAAAACATCACACTTTACCGCCAGGGAGATAATGCTACAGAAGTTTTGGAAATGCAGCTTCCGGGAATTGTGACTGTCAATGACAGCCTAAATGAGCCCCGTTTAGCATCGATGCGCGGAATTATGATGGCCAAGAAAAAACCGCTTGAAGAAGTTGATTTGGATGCTCTTGGAGTTACCGCAGAAATGCGAGGTGCTCAAGGTTCCATGACCGAAGTTTTGCAATTTGAAAAACCAGAATCACGCAAAGAAGGTAAAATCTTTGAAGGCGATGAAGCCGATACGGTAAAACAGGCAATGGAACTGCTGGTAAGTGAAAAAAAATTCTTAGCCTAAATTTTATTAGCCGCTAAGTACGCAAAGAACACTAAGGAAAAAACTTGGCGTGACTTAGCGACCTTAGCGGCTTATTTTTGAAACTTGAACTTTGTAACTTTAAAATGTCTAAAATACTTATAGTCGCCGAAGTCAAAAACAGCGAAATTAAAAAAAACACTCTTGAATTAATATCATTCGCCAAATCAAAAGGCTTGGAAATGGACGCTGTACTATGTGGTTCCGGAGTTTTCGGACAGGCCGATGTCCTCGCCGGTCAAGGTGCGTCCACGGTTTATCTGGGTGACGATTCGTCACTG
>JGI11757J15750_1000226_pt1 | contig 11026 bp, 11 predicted proteins | sample DeeseametaMP0759_FD_15750 | JGI IMG/M metagenome (IMG submission 15750) | reverse complement strand
TGCTCGAACGCTTGACGCGCTCGCTCTGAATCGATCGGAGCAGGAATCAGATTTCAGCGCCGATCAGAGTTCGCGTCTCTGCAATCCCTGGGATCGAGCGGACATCCTTGACGATGCAGCGAGTCAATTCGGCTTCGTCCTCAGCCTCGACTTTGACGAAGAGATCGTGCAGTCCGAAGACGATCCACTGACCGGTGACATTCGCAATCTTCCTGACAGCATCCCTGACAGCGATTTCCTGTCCTGCTTGGGTGGTGATGAGAACGAATCCTGTTGCCATGTCTCAGACCTCCGCGGCAATCAGAGTCTCGGTCTTCTCGACTCCTTCGATCGACCGGAATTCACCGATGAGAATTCGTGACATCTCTTTGTCGTCAGAAAAATCGATGCGCGCGGCGAGGTCGTATTCGCCATAGACGACGTGCGTTTCGACGACATTATCGAGTGCGAGCAAAGCCCGAAAAACCACCGCTTCCATCTGCGGACGCGTCTTGATTAGAACGAAGGCTGTGCTCATTTCTGACTCCTCTGATGGGCCGTGCCTGACTTCTCGTTTATGAGGCCTGCGATAGCGATGCTCAGCACATCCACAGGAGGGGAAACAATACAACGGCGAGAGAGGGCCGGTAGGCACATGCAGGTGAGGCTGACGAGTGACTCGAAGGGCTCGCAGAAGGCTGAGTCGAGACGCGCGCTGAGTCTTGTTTTCCTGCTCCTGCTCGCTTCGCTGATGCCACTTGCCGCAACCGCTTCCACCTCCACCACACGCTCGACGACTGTCTGGTCCGGGACTGTGGTGCTGCAGGATGGATACACCGTTGGCATTCAGGATATTCTGATTGTCCAGGCCGGCACGACGATCCAACTCGGCAATGACAAGGACCTGACAGTCGATGGCCGTCTGAGCATTCAGGGGACAGCTTTGAGCCCAGTCGTTCTGGAGTCGATTCTGGGCAAGCACGATGGCATCATCTTCAACCAATCAAGCCAGGGCTTGGGCTCGAGCATCGACAATCTGAGCGTCGAGGATGCGGAGTGGGGAGTGACGATTTACGGCAGCGATCCTGTGCTGACGAATGTCAAGGTGATCAATGCTGACAGGGTCGCAGTAGATTTGTTCGATGGTGCGACACCACGAATTTACAACCTCAGAATCGAGGGTGGCGGACAGGATCTGCACGGCGCCTCGACTAGTTGGCGATACGGTATCGGACTCTCGGTCGGCGCCTACTCGGCACCTATCGTCGACGGCCTCGTCGCCAATGGCCTCATCACGCGCGCTCTCAATTACTGGGGCAACTCGGGCGGGATGATCTCCAACCTCGAAATCACCAATATCACCGGTGCGACTCTCGCGGTCGCCACCGGAATCTGGATCGAGGACTCGCGACCTCTCATCACTGACATCGACATCGACCGCTGCGACAATGGCATCTTCGTGAGACACATCACCACCGGTTGGACGACCCGACCGACCTTCGTGCGGGCGGTCGTTACGAACAGCATGTATCGCGGCGTGATGGTCGAGCAATACAATCACAGCCAATTCTCCAACATTCCCGCGCACGCGGTCTTCAACGATCTGGAAGTGCGCGGCACAGGTGGCGCGGACGCCAAGACCCCGGGTTTGGGAGTGGCGGCGTTTGAGGTCAATACCAGTGGTGTAATCATCGACGACGCACTCATCGAGGACAATCCAGTCGTCGGCTTCAAGGCCTATATGATCGGCTCATCGACAATCATCAACGGACTGACTCTGGACGGCAACGGACGCACGACGGCGGCCTCTCCGATCAACGATCGAGCCGGCCTTTTCATGCGCAGCGTCAACTGGGCTCCGGTCATCAACGACCTCATCGTCAGCAACTCGACGGGACCGGGCGTTCTGCTCTGGAAGGGGGGAGCGATCGGTCAGGATTGGCAGGTTTTCGACAACGGCGCGAGCGGCGTCGACTTCCGCGAATTCCATCCTGACATCACAATTCTCGTCAGCCACGACAATGCTCGGCATGGCGTCTCTGTTCGCGATTCGAGCAATGTCGAATTGCAATATGTCGTGACCTACAGAAACGGCATCGGTACCAGTTTCCCTGAGTCCGGTGCTGGCTTCTACTTCGACGAGGCCAACGATCTGATGAGCGGTGGCAAGAATGTCACCTGCTTCACCTGCACCTCGGTCGGTGACCAACACGGCATCGTCGTCCGCGACAGCATCGATCTGCAACTTCGCGCCATCGAGGTGCACGACCCTCTGAGTGGGCCGGGAATCGACATCGATAACAACGGTCTGACGCGAGACGGTTTCGTCATCCTCGACGATGTCCGCGTCAATATGAATTCGAGTGGTTACGCGATTGAGATGGATGAGGTCAATGCTCTTGTGAATGGCCTCGACCTGTCTGGAAACAACGGCGGAGTCTACTGGAAAGCAGGCGAGACCATCACCTCGCACCTCGTTGACAGCATCATCTCGGGCATTGGGGGGACTTGTCTGGACTTAGTGGACCACCACGAGTTGCTGGCAACGAATGTCGGCTTGTCGTGCAGCACTGGCTCGCCACCGACGGTCGAATCGAGTTTCGTCAATTTCACCGATTCAGGCTTCATTCCCGGCAGCGCGCACGAGACCTCGTTCATGATGGAAGGCAATAGCCATCTACGCTGGATCTCATCGGGTGCGATGGCCGACCCGACTTATGACGGCCTCGACAACATCCTCGACGTGATGTGGTTCGTCGAGGTTCACGCGGTAAATCAATTGGCACATCACATTCCATACGCGCTGGCGAACCTCTCCTTCTCGGCTTACGAATCGCCCCTCAACGGCACTCTGCCTTACTCCGGAATCGACACCTTCGGGCCTTTCATCGGCAACCGCTGGATGCCCTCTACGGGGTGGTCAGGCCTCAACACTGTGAATGTCGGCTGTGATTATGTCAGTGTGCATAATGACTCGGCGGCTGTGGTTCTGGACCAGGACAGGATGGTGAATTGCAGGTTGGATCTGCCCAATCAGCCGCCGTTCATAATCTGGAATTCGCCAGAGGATGAGGCGGAATATCCGAGTGGCTCCGAGGTTCTTTTCGATGCGGCGGCTTCGTGGGATCTGGACGACGATCCGCTGACTTACTCTTGGACGAGCGATGTGGCGGACGGGCTCGATTGTCTGCAGGGTTCGAGTGACAATGGCTCAGTCTTCTTGGCCAACGAGGCTGGGACATCGCGCGAAGGCTGCTTGGCTGATGGTGAGCACGAGATCACTCTGGAGGTCTGTGACGATGAGGGACAGTGCGTATCCGAGACTCGGACCATAGAGCTGTTCAATCAGCCTCCTCGACTCTCGGTTTCGACTTCGCCGAGCATCTCGTCTTGGGGGATAATGCATCTTGGCAGGACGGCGAATGCGACCATCGACCTCGACGGAACGAACGACCCAGAGAATGACCCGCTGACCTGCTGGATCGAGACGAGTTATGGATTCTCGACGCCGACCNACGAGGGTTGTGGGATGATTTTTGTCATTGGATTCCCTAATGCACCGACACAGTTCACGCTCACAGTCCACCTCTCGGACGGCAACAATCCCGATGTCACTTGGAGTTTCTCGGTTCGCCTGTTCAATGAGGTACCCGTCGCACAATTCGATGTGGTGCGAGCCGGACAGACCTCAGCGCATCTGGTTCGGCTCGACGGCACGATGGTCTTCGACCCGGAGGGCGATGAAGTCCGCTACGAGTTCTGGAGTGACCGAGACGGCCTGCTCGGCGAGGGAACCACACCTACCGATACGGTGGAGTGGCAAGGCTGGCTCTCTGAGGGCATTCACAGCATCACCATGTACGCGAGCGATGAACGCGCCGTACACACCGATACCTGGACTTCGACTAGCACTCTCGTGAGTGTCAACAACTCAGCTCCCGTCGCAGTAATCGCCCTGCCCGCGGACGGCATCCTGACCGATTCGGGCACGCTCATCCGCTTCGATTCGACAGGTTCAGGCGATTGGGATTTGGCCTGCGACAGTCTGCCCGACAATGGCAGTGGCTTTGTCTGCAACCCAACGACCTCAACCAGCACTGACCTCGTCAGCGTCATCTGGTCTTCGGACAGATTGAGTGAACCATTCGCCAGCGGTTGGGTCGTCGATTCGCGCCTGCCGAAAGGACATCACAGCATCACCCTCACCGTCGACGACGGCTCAGGCGCGATCGTCTCAGCAGAGATAACCGTGCGAGTCGAGGAGGCAGCACCAATCCTCATCCTCGACTCGCCGATGCCTGACGTCGAAGTCTTCTCGAACCTGCCCGTACTCTTCGACTTCCGCCGCTCATTCGACCCCGACGGCGACTCATTCACCGTCACAGTCACCTCGAGCCTCATGTTAGAGCCGATTCTCGAAGCCAAGACGAACGAGTATTGGTACAACGATTACATTCCAGCCGGCGCGCATGAGCTCACCTTCGTATTGCGCGACTCGACCGAGCGCGTCAGAACCCACACTCAGATGCTCTACGTGATGGAGACAGCACCGGTCGCAGTGATTACGACTCTGCTCGACGGTCAGTATATCCCACCTGGCACGCAACTGACTCTCGATGCCTCGCAGTCCTACGATTATGACGACGATATCGTGCTCTTCCAATGGACCACTTCGACAGGCACACTGCTCGGCGACAGGGACATCATCGAGGTGCAATTCGCACCCGGAGCCATCCGCATAGACCTGCTCGTCAAAGACTCCCGCGGAGCCTCCTCGACAGCCTCGCTCAACCTCACAATCGGTTCCTCCTCCCCCGTCCTCACCGAACTGCAAGTACACCCGAGATCAATCGATGCTGACGAGCCGACTTCAGTCACGGTCACGATTCGGCTCGACGACGCCGATGGTACGACCCAGAGCGTACTCGGAGAGATGACCGCCGGCGGCGAGATACTCAATCTCGCATTCCACGATGACGGCCTTGAGGGCGATGCGCAAGCGGGCGACGGAGTGTGGAGTTATCGGGGCGTTTGGCTGGTCTCTGAGGGAAATTGGGTGCGGGTCGAAGTCTGGGCCATCGATGGCGAATTGGTCAGTCCATCGCTGACGGAAACAATCTCGATCAACAAACCGCAGACGACGAATATCCTCGCTTGGTTGGCCGGCAGTGGCATGCCTTACTTCATCGGCTTGCTGGTTATTCTGGTGCTCGTGGGAATGGCCCATCACAAGCAGCGCAGTGAGGCGATTCGGCGCGATCTCGAGATGATCGAATCGTGGTCGACTTTCAATCCGCGCGATTTAGACGAAGAATTCAACGACGACTCGCCCGACGATGTCTGACAGGGTCGGCCGACCCGCCCTGAGGAAGTCGCCCTCACACGGGCGCGACGAAATCTGACCGAGTCGGCAATTCTATTGATCTTACAGTTTGATTTCATGAGTTGGAGCTGGCTGAGAAAAAGTCCGGAAATGACCAAGACCCCTGACCAAACTAGGTGAATTGATGGAGGATTTTTACCGATGCTCATGGTCGACGAAAGACCCTCTATACATTGCTTATCATGATGAAGAATGGGGTAGGCCAAACCGCGATGGGCGGCGCTTGTTCGAAAAAATTATTCTTGAGGGCGCGCAAGCAGGACTCTCCTGGATCACCATTCTCAAGAAACGCGAAAATTATCGGCGACTTTTCGATGGCTTCGACCCAACCAAAGTCGCCGCCTACGATGAGGCGGATGTAGAGAGGCTGATGGGTGATGCCGGTATCATTCGAAATGGTGCTAAGATTCGCTCCGCGATCAAGAATGCCAAGGCATTTGTCGAACATTTTGGTGAGGATGAGGATGCGTTCAGTGAATTCATGTGGAGTTTTGTCGGTGGTGAACCGATTATCAATCAGCGGCAATCAATGGAGGATATCGTCGCTACTACCGAGGCCAGTACCGAGATGAGCAAGACTCTCAAAAAATTAGGATTCAGTTTTGTTGGACCGACTACCTGCTATGCATTGATGCAAGCTGCTGGCATGGTCGATGACCATTTGGTGAGCTGTTTTTGCCATACTTCCAATCGTAAGTCATCCTGACTCAATGGGTACCCATTATGACGAATATGTCATAGAGGGGGGCTCTATCATAGTTCATGGATGAATTGCCCAATAGGAAAGTTGTCCGTGTCATCGGTGAGAGTTACCTCTACAAGGGTGAGGAACAAATCTGGAAGGACAGAAGCCGCGCCCTCGCGACGGCGCTCAAGGACCTTGGATGGGACCTCTCGGCACCCTTGCACATTGAACCCCTTCCGTTGGGTCTCAGCAATCACAACTACAAGATTTTCTGCGGCAACCATGGACCACTCCTACTGAGAATGTTCGGACCGACCGTAGGTGACTCCAACCCAGATGAGAGGCACATTCAGGACTCTGGGTTCGGAGCACATGTGGTACAGCGGCTTGACTGGGGTCGACTTGAGACATGGTTGGCAGGCCGACCGATGCGGCGCGAAGATTGCGATAACAGTCAGGTGTTGGTGGCGCTTGCCAATGAATTACGACATCTGCATACGGTGGCTGGCCGAAACCATAACGACCTGAACTTCACCAATGTTCTGGTATGCGAAAGTGAAGACTTCCCCACCACTCACCTTCTCGACTTTGAGTACGCTGGTCCACTTGACCCACCCCTCGACATTGCCAACTTCTTCTGCGAGTGGATGTATGATTTCGAATCACCCCGGTGGTTTGAACCGGATCCAACACGGTTCCCGTCTGACGAGCAGGCTCGTTCCTTCATCGCACAGTATCTGGGGATCACTAATTACGCCGACGACGAGGTGTTGGCCTTTCAGAAGGAGGTTCAGGCACGGATTCCGCATGTGCATAAATTCTGGATCGACTGGGCCATGAAAAATTTCTCAGACCGATATGAGTATGTACAATACGCTGAGCTGCGGCAAATCCTTGTGGATTAAGATACACGTCAGAGGGTACCCATTGAGAGTACAATGAATCACCCGTGATGGATAGGGGGCCCCTTGCAACCTACCATTCAAGCATGGCACCCCCTTCCGCAATCGTGGCCAAGGACGACACTAGCACGATGTTCAAGTTCGGGGCATTCGACGGTTTAGCCCCACGATCTCTCATTCTCCAAGGCTTGGGCTTGGTCGTAGTGGCTGCAGTATTGTGGTGGTATGCCGGTCCATGATCCGTGAATGCCTCGAAGACGATTTTGAGGCGATTTACGAGATCATCAACGACGCCGCACAAGCTTATCGGGGAATCATCCCACCCGACCGTTGGCAAGACCCGTACATGCCTGGAGAAGAACTCCGGGAGGAGATATCGTCCGGGGTCGCTTTCCTGGGTTATGAAAAAGAGGGGGAGTTGGTCGGGGTGATGGGGACACAAGACGTTCAGGACGTGACGCTGATTCGCCACGCCTACGTGCTCACCGCGCATCGCAACCAGGGCATCGGCGGGGAGCTCTTGGGCCAGATTATGGGCGGGGCAACCCGTCCTGTCTTGATAGGCACCTGGGCCGCTGCGTTCTGGGCGATCCGTTTCTACGAACGCCACGGTTTCACAGTGGTCTCACCGGCGGAGAAGGAACGGCTGCTGCGGAAGTATTGGAGCCTGCCAGACCGTCAGATTGTGACGTCCGTGGTGCTGGCCGCCTAGTGATTCAGACCCAACGTGCACCCTATCATCTGGATATGACTCATTCATACCGATTGACTGAGGGGTGAATCATTCGCTAGCGTCTAGTTCGTCCCATATAGATCAAACAAATATTAGCAGTTGAGGATAGATATTTAAAAAAAAACAGTTGCCTGAAATCATGGTGTTCGAATGCAATATAGAAGCGAGGGGTAAGGCATATCGCCTCAAGCTCGGAATAATGGGAGTCGTAGTTGGCTCGGTATTGGCGGCAGTCTTCTACTTTACAGGAATCGAGGGGGGTGTTCTATGGTTAATTCCTATGGCAATCATAGGCGGAGGGGCATTTTCTATTTTTGAAGGCCGGGCAGGGTGGTGCGTTGTACGAGCAATGGGATTCCGAACCTCTCTGTGAGAGAAATCAGATACTCCTCCACATGCCCAGAGAGTCCCTCAGTCCAGACTCAAGATCTTCGTGCACAAAGTCGTAACCCGCCTTCTGCAGTCGGATGGGCAGGACTCTCTGACCTTCCAAAGTCAGTTTCTCACCCATCTCGCCGAATATCATCCTGATTACCAATCCTGGTAGGGGGACAAAAGCCGGTCGTCTCAGAACCCTGCCCAGAGTCCTCGCAAAATTCTTCTGTCTCTCTGGATTAGGAGCTGTGACATTGTAGGCCCCACATGAGTCTCCGTTCATCACGAGGTGGTGAATAGCGTAAATCTGGTCGTCGAGAGATACCCATGACATCCACTGTTTGCCACCCCCCATCGGTCCACCCGCACCGAGCTTGAATGGCAGCAGCATCTTACCGAGGGCTCCGCCGGTCGCTGTCAGCACTATGCCAGTGCGTAGGTAGACTGTTCGAATTCCAGCATCTTCGACAGCCTCTGCAGCAGCCTCCCATTCGGTACAGACGTCTGGGAGAAAACCCTCGCCCGACGCACTCTTCTCTGTGAGCTCCTCGTCTCCACGATTGCCGTACCAGCCGATAGCGCTGGCGAGTACGAACACCTCGGGCTTATTCTCCAGAGATGCGATTGTTTTCGAGAGTAGAGTCGTGCTGTTGACCCGTGTGTCGCGAATCTCCTGCTTTCGCCGCTTACTCCATCGCTTATCTCCGATACCGACCCCCCCAAGGTGGATAATCACATCGAAACCCTCGATTATACTCGAATCCAAATGGCCTTTATCCGGATTCCAACTAATTTCGTTCGCCCCCTCCTCGGCCTGTCGGCGCACCAACTTCCAAACCTCATGTCCACCGGTATCTAGGAAAGCAACCAGTTGCGTTCCTATCATGCCTGATGAGCCTGCCACCAGTATTCGCTTTCGAGGCAGATGAGAAAATTTAGCATGCCGCCCAAGGTCACGCTGTAGTCGCAGTTCGCGTGCCTTGAACATCCTAGATATTCGACCCCTGACGAGCATTCCACCCAGAACTGTGTCAGCCAAGTTTCCAAGTGGGCCGAATGGGACTTGATAGGTTACATCATCGACAACTGTCGTGGTGCCGTTCGAATGCGTAAGATTGTGGTTGTGATTCCATGACCAGAATGGCCCCTTGACCATCGTATCCGCGAAGTGATGGGGTGGCTCATAGGCCGTGTGCTCGGCTATCCAAGTCATCTTAACAGGGCCCATTGGGAATCTGAATACTCTCTGGGATCCGACTTCAAGAGTCTCGTCCGCCCTGACCTCCTCCGCGACCTCCCAAGGAGGCATCAAGCGTCTGAATGAACCCTCATGCTCAAACCAAGCGAAGGTTGAATCGATATCTGCATCGACTGTGGTTGTGTGTTCATACTTGTACAATTAATCACCTCGGTTTCTACTTGGGTACCCACTGATTCACCCGTGCTTGGAGGGCCAAACGATCTTCAGAGCCAAAATGCATCCGACAACCATGGCAGGATTCCATTCCATGGCCGCCGGTAGGGATGACACCCTTGAACGGCGCGTATCAAGGGAAGGTCCGTTTTCACTATATCCTGTGGGCAGGAATATTACCTGCTTGGCTGGTTTTCACCTTGAGCACTCCCTCAAGTGAGAACCTAGCCAGATAGTTGTTGAAACTCTCCTCGAGGTCCGGTTCATTCCAAAGTATCCACCGCGATAGGGCGCCCGCTGTTGTGAAGTCCTCCCAATCCTCTTTCCTGTGCCTTGTGAGGTACTTCCCTCTCCGCTCTAGGTTCTTGTGGATGGTGTAGTCAGAATAGCCCTTGGCGCCGAAGTGTGTTGTCTTTTGCTTCCCGTTAGGGAATTGGAACTTCGCAACTAGTTTCTTGTCCTTCTTGCCACTCTTACCAATCTCGACTTCAATCATCATTCTACGCCTCTAGACCCCGATCAATTGTGGTCCATCGAGAATGCCTAGATGGTTGAGGCCATGATGATTTCCTATTCTCCGTCAGATTCTGAATCAGCCACTGATTCGACTATGTTTCGGCCGGAATCATTGGATACCGTTTGATTCATGGCTTGTCTGAGAACATAAAGTAGCGGAACATCTCCCGTCCTGCGTGGAAACTGGGCTGCATGGCAAGGTTGTGCTCGTCACCGGCGGTGCTGGTGGCATAGGTCAGGCCATCTGTAGAGCATTCGCCGCTGAGGGCGCTCGCGTAGTCGTGCATCATCATTCCTCGGCTGCTGCGGCTGTATCGCTGGCCGAGGAAATCGATGGAATAGCCATCCGTGCAGATCTGCGCGATGCCAAGGAAGCGCAATCGATGGTTCGAAGCATCGTCTCTGACTTCGGAGCACTCGATGTCTGCATCGCCAATGCCGGCCACTATCCCACACCGTCCACGCCCTTTTGGGAGATTGACGCTGAGCGCTGGGCCGCCACCATGGACTCAAATCTGGGGGTGACGGTAATCACTGCTCGCGCCTTCCTTGGCCATGCCGCAAAGGTCGGGCGAGGATCGATCGTTCTGATTGGCTCGACCGCAGGTATCTACGGTGAATCCGGCCATGCTGATTACGCTGCGGCGAAGGGCGCCATCACATCAGGTCTGCTGATGTCTCTGAAGAACGACGTCTCGCAAATCGGCGGTGTCCGTGTCAATGCTGTCGCTCCAGGATGGACAGTCACGCCAAAGAAGATCGAACATGGGGTCGACGAGGAGCTAGTCGAGCGTGCAACTGCGACGATGGCGCTGAAGAAACTCGCGACCCCTGAGGATGTGGCTAAGGCTGTGGTCATGCTAGCTTCAGACGAGATATCTGGACACATCACGGGTCAGGTTATCGAGGTCGCTGGCGGAATGGAAGGACGTTTGATTCCCTGAATCAAAGGGTAGCCTCTAATTCGACCCACTGATAGCCCACTAATTCGTTGATGGCAATCGGATGGGTCTATGCAGAAACCCTTCGATTCGTCAGT
>JGI11757J15750_1000209_pt1 | contig 11481 bp, 13 predicted proteins | sample DeeseametaMP0759_FD_15750 | JGI IMG/M metagenome (IMG submission 15750) | reverse complement strand
GTCTTTACGTTTGATGAAATAGATGTGGATGTTATAGAACTCCAACCGGATCCGGGCAGCCGTGTAACACAAATGGAATTATCAGAATTATCATTTCCAAAGGGGAGTATCGTAGGCGTAATAAATCATCATGGTCATTTAAGTATCGCCCGCGGTAGTTCCCGCCTGACAGCTGAAGATACTGCATTGGTTTTTGCAAAAAACGATGCCTTCAATGCTGTCCGCAAGCTCTTCCGAGCCTGATGAATATTCGTACTGTTTTTAATATATTAAGTGCTTTATTAGTGATACTGGGGGTATCAATGTTGATCCCCGCAGCTATTGCCTATGGTTATGGTGAAAACGATCTCAATGGTTTTTTGTGGTCGTTGTTTATCTGTTTTATATTAGGAATTCCTACTTGGTTAGCGACAAGGAAACACAGAAAATTAACCAACAAAGATGGTTTTGCCATTGTTTCCTTTACGTGGATAACAACAGCATTGATTGGTGCACTGCCATTTTATATTTCTGGAATCATCCCGAATTTCACTGACGCATTTTTTGAATCGATGTCTGGTGTAACCACAACCGGTGCTACGATCATTGGCAGTTCTGTTACATTACCCCATCTCCCTAATGGGATTGAAAGTTTACCCCACGCTACGTTGTATTGGCGTTCTTTTATTCAATGGATTGGCGGTATGGGAATTATTGTTTTCTATATTGCTATTTTACCACTTTTGGGTGTTGGTGGCGTCCAGTTGTTCAAAGCAGAGGTGCCGGGCCCGGTCTCTGATAAGATTCGTCCACGAGTTCGTGAAACAGCTAAAATATTATGGATGGTTTATCTAGGTTTCACTGCAACTCAAATTTTGTTATTAGTCATCAGTGGAATGCCATGGTTTGATTCGATCTGTCATTCTTTTACCACTATGCCAACGGGCGGATTTTCAATTAAAAATGCAAGTATTGGATATTACGACAGTGCTGCAATCCAATATATTATCATTTTCTTTATGTTTTTGGCAGGAGTTAATTTTTCTCTTCATTTTCATGCAATGACTGGAAATGTGAAATCATATTTTCGAGATAAGGAATTTTTAACCTATTTTGGCATTATTTCAATTGTTACTTTATTAATTTTCTCTAGTCTTTCGGCAGGTGGTGATGAGTGGTCAGAAAAACATTTCCGTGATTCGCTCTTTCAGACAGTTGCAATTTTAACCGGTACCGGTTATTCTACAGCAGATTATGAATTGTGGGCATATTTTGCTCAATTTATGATCTTATTTATGATGTTTGTCGGCGGTATGGGCGGTTCTACTACCGGTGGAATGAAAATTGTTCGTATTATGCTCTTGTTCAAATATGCTGCGAAGGAAACACGTCGTATGCTTCATCTTAAAGCAATTATCCCTATTCGCATTGGCAGTCGCTATATTTCCGAAGATGTGATCCGCAATACTTTGGGATTTTTTCTATTTTACGTTTCTATTTTTGCTATCACAACCATGGCTCTTACTGCAATGAACATTGATCTTGAATCTGCCATTGGCGCGTCCGCTTCAGCCATTGGCAATATTGGCCCGGGTTTAGGTGCGTTTGGACCCACGGATAATTATGCATTGTTACCGGCATTCGGTAAATGGATGTTGTGTTTTTGTATGCTTTTAGGACGTCTGGAAATATTCACTGTTATGGTGCTGTTTAGCCGGACATTCTGGAAATAATTAAAAGAATCTCATGGAATATCTGTTAATAGAAAAAATAGATGGCATTGGTGTAATCACGATCAATCGACCCGATGTTTTGAATGCCATGAACGCCGGTGTTGTGACTGAATTATCAACTGCTGTTTCAGACTTTATTCAAGATGATGAAGTGGGTGTTATTATTTTGACCGGAAGTGGTGAAAAAGCATTTGTAGCTGGAGCAGATATTAAAGCTATGCAACAGATGGATTCGAATGACGCTTTGGATTTTGGGAAGGCCGGACAAGAAATGACATTAATCATCGAAAACTCTCCGAAGCCAGTTATCGCTGCTGTTAATGGTTTCGCTCTTGGTGGTGGTTGTGAAATTGCTTTAGCATGTCATATCCGCATTGCCAGTGAAAATGCCGTTTTTGGCCAGCCAGAAGTTTTATTAGGCATTATTCCTGGATGGGGTGGAACTCAGCGTTTGCCAAAGATTGTGGGTACAGGAATCGCTAATGAATTAATCATTACAGGAAACCACATATCTGCTGATGAAGCGCATCGAATAGGATTAGTTAATCACGTTGTTGCTCAAGATGAACTCTTGGATTCCTGTAAAGAGATTGGCAAAATAATTCTTAAAAATGGTCCAAAAGCTATTGCCATTTCGTTGCAATGTATATACGAAAGTTTTAATAAATCAATTCAGGATGGTTTAGCTGTTGAAGTAGACGCATTTGCAAAATTATTTAGCACGGATGAAGCAAAAGAAGGTATGACTGCATTTGTAGAAAAGCGGAAAGCCAATTTCCGTTCTTAAATTATTTATTAAACAATGAAATTAAGTTTTACCCAATACAATGTGCGTTGCACACATCCCTTTGGAATTTCACGAAATACACATGAAACATATCCTGAAATTTTTGTCTATTTAGAACAAGACGGGATTCTTGGACGTGGAGAAGCATCACCATCAGAACGTTACGGCGAATCAACTGAATTGATAATAAAAACAATTGAAAAAGGAATTGATTTACCTTCACAAATTGAATCGCCTGAACTATTTGAAAAAAGTGTTTTATATCAATGTGGTGGTTTAAAAGCACTGGAAGTAGCTTTTAGTATGGCATACTTAGATTGGTGGACCCAATCACAAAATATGGCAATGAAAGATTATTTTGGAGTGGAAGAAAAAGTTGGACCACTTACATCATTTACTATCGCTATTGGAGAAATGGATCTAATTGCACAAAAAGTGGAAGAAGCCAAACCGTATCATATTCTTAAAGTGAAATTGGGTTCTGAAAACGATAAAGAAATCATCCATGCCATTCGAACTGAAACGGATAAAGTAATTCGCGTAGACGCCAATGAAGGATGGGACTTGGACTCCGGTGAAACTATGTGCAAATGGTTAGCTGATCAGAATGTTGAATTTGTGGAACAACCATTGCCGGCTGAAAAAGTACATGAAACAGCAGAATTAANGAAAAAGTCACCCTTACCCTTAATTGCGGATGAAAACTGTCTCTATCCTGAAAATATACCTGAAATTGCCCATGCGTTTGATGGTATCAACATTAAACTCATGAAATGCGGCTGCGTTTGATGGTATCAACATTAAACTCATGAAATGCGGCAGTATGCTTAAAGCAAAACAGATGATTGATATGGCTCGTGAACGTGATTTGCAGATTATGCTGGGGTGTATGGTGGAATCCTCAATTGGTATAACAGCTGCTACTCATTTAGCGCCATTAGTGGATTACGTAGACTTGGACGGGAATTTATTAATCGATAATGATCCATATATTGGTGTGCTGATTGAAGATGGGCGTGTGATTATTCCTGATGGACATGGATTGGGCTTACAATTAAATTCAACGTATAAAGGATTAAAATAAACATGTCATTCTGATGAACGGAGTGAAGAAGAATCTCAAATGTTATTATTTTAGTTAATGCTTGAGATCCTTCTCCCAATAATTTGGAATCAGGATGACATACTATCTAAATGAAGATCAAAGGAATTGAACATATCGGAATTGCTGTCAACTCATTGGCAGAGGATGCTCCATTTTGGAAGCATATTTTAGGGCTGGTTCATACCGGGACTGAAACAGTGGANTCTGAAAAAGTGACCACGGATATTTACGATACCGGTAGAGGGAAAATAGAATTATTGGAAGCGATGAGTAATGACTCCACCATTGCCAAGTATATTGACAAAAGGGGAGCGGGCGTTCATCATATTTGTTTTGAAGTGGACGATATCCACAAAGCCATTGTTGAGTTGAAGGAAAATAATATAACTGTGATTTACAATGAACCAAAAGTCGGAGCTGAAGGGTATTTAGTGACATTTATTCACCCAAAAAGTACCGGTGGAGTGCTGGTTGAATTGGCAGAAAAGATAAATAATTAAAACATCTTTCCAATTTTTGAAATGTTTATTATTTCTTCGGATTCTTCCCAAGTGAAACCGAAAAAATCTCCTCCTTCTCTTCCTTCTAAAAATGTATATCTTAATCCTGCGCTAAAGTAAAAGCCATTTCGATGTATTCCTGTAAAAAATCTGTAATGACTATCAATGTGAAGAATCTTTAAATCATCTTCACCTTTAGAAAAATATATAGGAAACGCTATTTCAGCTTTTTCAGAAATAGAAAAAAGTGAAAAACTTCCCGATAAAACAAATCCTTCATTTGATGCCGATGATATCAGAAAATAAGCTGGATTGAACTCTATTCCGTATTTCATATTCAATAATGGATTTACATATACGACCTCACTTAAGATCTTTTGCTGGTTAATAAGCATTTTTTCTTGATTAGTGAGCAGTGTGTCGACTGTTACCTCACTTTGAGAATAGAGGAGAGAGGAAATAATAAAAGTAGATATAAATAGTTTCATAATAAGCCCCTTTTTAATTCTTCAATAATATAAATATGCATTTTTATTCATGTTGAATAATTTTAAGATAATATGGTTAGTTTTTCAACCTCTATTATACTTCTTCAAATATTCCGGCAAGTCAATCCCGTCTTTTAATTGCGGATCATCTTTTGGTTCTCCAAAGGTTTGATTAATGGGTATGATTCCCGCCCAAACATTCAAATCATAATCTTCTGTTTCATCTTCGGGGAACTTTGAACTGATTTTAGCTGAAGCTTCGTCTATTGGCATTTTCAAAACAGCTGTTTGCTTTAATTCTATTTGATTGGGTTGGCGAGCATCGTTCCAACGTCCGGGAGCAATATGCTCTGTAATAGCTTCGAAAGCATCCATGCGTTCAATTTCGTCAGTGATCATTTCTCCTTGACCAAAAAGCAAGACAGAACGATAATTCATTGAAGAATTAAAGTGTGAACGAGCAAGTACAAGGCCATCCATTAATGTTATGGTAACACACATATCAGTATTATGGGATGATTTTATTAATCTGCTGGCACTAGATCCGTGAAAAATCAAATCATTTCCCATTCGTGCATGAATCGTAGGTATAACGACTGGTTTGCCATCATGTATAATTCCGAGATGACAAAATAATGCTTCATCAATGATGGCATGGATTGTTTCCTTACTGTAATCTGCTTTTTTAGAAATTCGTATTAATTTATTTTGTTTTGTAATTTTATATGATTCCATTGATTCCTCTTGATTAAGTAATAAAATTACAATAAAAATCATATTCATACGGTGCTTTCCGAGAGTATTATGATTAATTTCATGCTCTAATGTCAACCAAAAAATCCCAACGTAAACGACTTTTCCTTATAGATGGCTATGCCTTGCTGTTTCGTGCACATTACGCCATGATCCGTAATCCGCTTATTACAACTTCCGGTCAGCATACCAGCGCACTATTCGGATTCATTAATATGATCTTTCGACTCATTCGAAAAGAAAACCCTGATTATATCGCCACAGCATTTGATCGCAAAGAAAAGACATTCAGGCACAAGCGATATCCGGAATACAAAGCAAATCGTGATGAAATGCCACAGGAATTACAGGACCAATTGGATCTCCTTTGGAAAATATTAGAGGCTATGAATCTTCCAAACATCAGTAAAGCTGGTTTTGAAGCTGACGATGTAATTGGCACATTGGCCAAAGAGGGAGAAGCGGAAGGACTTGATGTATATATTTTCAGTGGTGATAAAGATTTTGCACAATTAATTACGGATCACGTTTTTCTCTATTCTCCCATTAATCGGTCAACAGATATTAAAATAATTGATTCTGCAGGAGTCCAGGAAAAATGGGGAGTTCCTCCGGATAAGTTTATCGATTATTTAGGCCTCATGGGTGACTCATCTGATCGTTGGAGAAATCACTGGAAAATGCCGAAAATGTTTCGAATAAACGAGCGCGTGAAGGATTGCTTAATGGAGTGGAGAATGCCCATTTAAGTAAGGAGTTAGTTACCCTTATTACTGATATGGATTTGGACTGCAAAATATCTGAATTTGAACGTAAAGACTTTGATTTAGATGCACTGACAAATCTATTCATTGAATTGGAATTCAATGCTCTCATAAAGCAATTGGAGGGATTTGGCGGTAGCCCAATTGTAGAAGAGAGCAAAGATGATAAGAATTATAATACAATTACTAATATCGATGAGTTAAAGTTATACTTTAAAACATTGTCTAAATCAAAACTCATTTCTTTTGATCTTGAAACAGATTCTGTTTCTCCTATGCAAACAGCATTGGTTGGAATGAGCTTTTCAACTGCAAAAGATGAGGGTGTGTATATACCAGTCCAATATGGTGATAAGTCTAAAAACAATTTTGGCAGCGATGATTTAAAAATTATTTTAGATCTTGCAAAACCATTACTTGAAAATCCCAAAATAAAAAAAACGGGACAAAATATTAAGTTTAATGCACTGGTTATGAAAAATCATGGTATTAATGTTGAAGGTATTGATTTCGACACTATGCTGGCCGCGCATCTCATTAAGCCTGAAGGTCGTTCATATAAAATGATAACTTGAGTCTCGAATATCTCAATTATAGAATGATTCCCATTGAAGATTTGATTGGGAAGGGAAAAAATAAAATTTCAATGAGTGATGTTAATTTAGAGCAAGCGTCGTTTTATGCTGCAGAAGATGCTGATATTGCATTACAGTTAACTGAAATATTTCAAGAAAAACTCAAAAATGAAAACCTTTCAGATTTTTACAATTCAGTTGAGTTGCCGTTGGTACCTGTATTGGTCGACATGGAATATGACGGAGTATATGTTGATGAAAAACAACTATTAGATAAATCAGCCGAACTTGGAAAAAAGCTTGATGGTCTATCTGGAGAAATCCTACATCAAGCCGGGACAGAGTTCAATATTAATTCCACTCAGCAATTAGCCAATATTTTATTTGATATGTTAGGATTACCGCAAATTAAAAAACGATCTACAGCAGAAGATGTTTTGGAAAGACTGCGGGATGAACATCCATTGCCAGGACTCATGCTCCAATATCGGAAATTGAATAAATTGAAGAATACGTATCTGGACTCAATTCCCCAGCATATTCATCCGGAGACTCGTCGCATTCATAGCTCTTTCAATCAGACAATAGCTTCTACCGGAAGACTTTCATCCAGCAATCCAAATTTCCAAAATATTCCCATTCGGACTGAAGAAGGAAGGGAAATACGAAAGGCATTTACAATACAAGATAAAAACAATGTGATATTTTCCGCTGATTATTCCCAAGTGGAATTGCGCGTCATGGCCCACTTAAGCGGTGACAAAGGATTGCAATCTGCTTTTGCCAATGGTGAAGATATTCACGCACGCACCGCCAGTGATATATATGGAGTTCCCATTGATGATATATTACCGGAAATGCGCCGAGTAGCCAAGATTGTAAATTTTGGTATTATGTACGGTGCTGGACCATTCCGTATGAGTCAAGAGCTAGGAATTCCCAGAGCTGAATCTCAATCCATAATCGATCGTTATTTCGAACGCTTTGCTGGAATCCGTGATTATATCGATTCAACGGTTAGGAAGGCTGAAACAGATAAATATGTAGAAACTATGCTGGGACGTCGTCGTCCGGTGTGGAATATCAGTAGTGATAATCATATGCATCGCGAAGCAGCAAAGCGAATGGCAATAAATATGCCCATTCAAGGAACGGCAGCAGAAATGATTAAATTGGCCATGATTCGTATTCATGAACATATGAAAAGTAAAAAAATGAAATCAAAGCTGGTTTTGCAAATCCATGATGAATTATTATTTGAAGCGTCAAAAGATGAATTGGATGATTTACAAGCAATGGTAGTAGAAGAAATGGAAGGAGCGCTTAAACTAACCGTGCCCGTTATTGTTGATTCAGGATTTGGCGAGTCCTGGTTTGAAGCGCATTAATCTATGGAGCACATCAACCGTGTTGATGTTTGCTTTGATACAAACAATGTATACAATCCCGAATATTTTGGGGCAGTCCGAAAAATAATAAGATTTGATAGAATCTTTGTTAACTCTGTGGCAAAATAAAATGGAAGCAAGTATAACACTTAAAAAAGTTGGTAAACTGGTTGGAGATAAAACCATCCTGGCTGGTCTGACTTTTGGCATTGAAAAAGGAACGATTGTTGCCATAGTCGGCGATAATGATGCCGGGAAATCCACAATGCTTCGTTTGATTGCCGGACTGGAAAACCCTAATTATGGCGCAGTCTTTTTGCATGGACTTGATACGGAAAAACGCCGTATTGAAACTCGTCAAACAGTTGCATTTATTCCCCATGATATTGATTTAGACCCTTGGCTTACGTTGGAACAAAATATCCAATTTGACGCACGATTATACGGCGAACATAGAAACAAAATTCAAGCCCGTATTGATGATTACAGCCACGCTTTAGAATTAGGGAGTCTTTTGTATTCAATGGCCGGTCGTGTTCCTCAAGGTATACAAAAAAAAGCAATGATAATAAGAGCTCTCGCTCATGATCCTTCCATATTAATTATGGATGAACCGACAGCATTCATGGATGCGAAATCGAGACGACTTACATGGGATCTCATGCGCAAGCTCCGGGGTCATAAAACAATAGTTTATTCCAGCCAATTTTTACCGGAAATTGAAGCCGTTAATGATCGTATTATGGTTATTCATAATGGCAGCGTTTTATTGGATGGCAGTTTGGACAAGCTATTGGAGAGCACACTAGAGTATCATCAGTTTGCAATCGAATTTGAAGATTTAAATGAAAATTTATTTAAAATATTATGTAGTGTAACAACTGTAGTCAATCCGACTAAAGTCGGGAATGCTTTTCGTTTTTATGGTCGATCCCGCAAAGTCTTTTTTGAAGTTCTGAATGCATGCTCTGATGCAATAATGAAAGATTTGTCTATCGAAAAATTATCACTTCAGGACCTTTTGGATTCAACATTTGCTCAAAAAGGTTTAGACGGATGAGTGCTTTTATCATTCGCAGATGGTGGCTAATTCGCAATCGCCTGATGTCGTCTATAGCTCTTGCTTTTATTGTTCCGTTTATTTTATCAATCGTTACTGTATTTGGGACAAAAAATATCATTATTCAAAGTATAAACGGCCAGCCCTATGAAGTGTGGGTACTTCCAGGATTGATGATGTTCATGTCAGCCGTATTAATTACACCGTTGATCTATAGAGATTTCTTCGACCTTCGCATTCATAACAAAGCGTTGATTCCTATGACGTTGGCTCCCATTAGAAAATCAACCATTATTCTAGGTATTTTATTCAGTGCATTATTGGAAGTAATTGTTATCATAATCATTGGGCTTGGGATTTACAGTATCATTTTTCCACAAGCAGTTGCTATTGAACAGGTCGGGTTTATTATTATGTATTCCATTATTTTTGCTCTTCTTTATGGAAATATTATTATTTTACTTTCATTATTTACAGAACGCATTTCAATCTTTATGTCAGCGCTTTTAACTACACTCATTTCAATAATGTTTGCCTGTGGTTTATTTATTGAATTTCCTTTCTTCCCGAATTCTATGAGTTCAGTTTTTCAATATTTTCCATTAAGTATGGTGTCAGTTGCTTGTCGTTCGATCCTCTTTATCGGCTCATTTGATACGTTCAACACATTAACCCCACTTGCTGTAACGATAATATTAATTGTGATCAACAGTTTTTTGTTGAAACAGAAAATGAAACAATGATAGTTTATTTAAGCGGAGCCATGGAGCAGGCCACTGATGAAGGTGAGCAGTGGCGTTCAGAAATGACAGAGTGGTTAAAAACGGAGTTGGATCACGATGTAATAAATCCAGTTGTTTCATCTCAATTATTGGTTGAAGAACATGAAGCTTATGACTATAGTGATTGGAAATTTTCAAATCCCAAACGCTTTGTTGAGTTTATTCGTAAAGCTATTGATCTAGATCTGGACAATATAATCAATAAGTCTGACTATATTATTTGTTTATGGGATTATGATGTTATGAAGGGTGGAGGTACACACGGTGAAGTTACAATGGCATATTATAAAAACGTTCCCGTTTATCTCGTTAATCAAGTCCCCATTGAAGATTTAAGTGGGTGGATTATGTCCTGTTCAACCGATATATTTAATACATTTACTGAATTAAAATCCCATTTAATAAAAACATATTCTTTTTGAACTTATTCAAGAGATAATGGTCGGACCCAAAGCATATATTCATCTAGACCGCTTAATTCATAATTACCACGTAATTCGTGATCGGATTGGTGGAAGTCCCATTATGGGTGTAGTTAAAGCCAACGGTTATGGGCATGGCGCAATCGAATGTTCAAAAGCGCTAGTGCAAGAAGGCTGTGAATTTTTAGCAGTATTCACCTTTGATGAAGCCATGAAATTGCGTGAGGCGGATATCGAAACTAACATTATGATATTTTCACGTATGCAAAGGGAATTTATTGCAGATGCAGTAGAATACAATATTACATTGAATTTGTCCGGAACTGATGATATAAAACATCTAGAAGAGTTTGCGGAACAATCCGGTTTATGTCCGAAGTTTCATCTCAAAGTAGATACAGGAATGAATAGGCTAGGTGTTCCTTTTGATGAAGCCGCCATTGTTTTGAAAAAAATTAGTACAAAACTTCTTCTTCATTGCGAAGGGATTTACAGTCATTATGCCACTGCTGATGAAGGTGATTTGACATATGCAGAATGGCAGTTGGAACAATTTAAACTGGTTCTTTCATTGGCTGATGAAATGGGTCTGCGATTCAAGTATTGCCATTTTTCCAACAGTGGCACTGTATTAAATATGCCGCAAACCAATTTTGATATTGTACGTGTAGGTATCCTACTCTATGGAGCCTTTCCATCCGATGAAGTGCCCACAGACCTGGACATTAAACCGGTGATGGAATTTCGCGGTCCGATTATTAGTCTACGTAGAGTTACAGAAGGGACAAAAGTATCATATGGAGGTGTTTGGGAATCCGGGAAAGATACAACCATTGGAGTTATTCAAACTGGTTTTGCTGACGGTTTTCCCCGGAATTGGTATAAAAGTGGTTATGTCGTCTATAAAGGAAAACCTTATCCCATTGCCGGACGAATTTGCATGGATCAATTCATGGTTAATTTTGGTGATGATAAAGCTGAAATAGGTGATGAAGTATTGTTGTTTGGTGTAAATGACACGGATTCATTGCATATGGAAGAAATTGCCCAGCAGATAAATTCCACACCTTACGTTTTATCTACCGGCATTCACGGAAGAACAGAACGCATTTATTTAACTTAAAATTTAATTATTCTATCGGCTC
>JGI11757J15750_1000200_pt1 | contig 11738 bp, 13 predicted proteins | sample DeeseametaMP0759_FD_15750 | JGI IMG/M metagenome (IMG submission 15750) | reverse complement strand
GAAATTGCAGTTGCTGATGAACTTTCTTCTGCTGCTGAACTAGTTATGAAAAAAGCCTTGAAATGTCCTGTAGCGATTATCCGTGACTATTCATTTAAGATTGAAGATCATGTGACTGATGAATTAATTCGTCCAGAAAACGAAGATCTTTTTAAATAAGTTTCAAATTTTTTCAATAGGATTATAATCTAAAAAGTAACATTAATTGTGAAAAATGTCAATTAAGACTGAATTACATTGTCATAACTCATTTTCAAATTTTCATCTAGGTTACAATGAACCGCCATATGATTGTGATATTTCAATCAGAGATCAACTAGAACAATCATATGAATTAGGATTAGATGCAATTTTTGTTACAAACCATAACACTCTGGATGGATATAATCAGTTATTAGAATACAAAAATGATCATGTCAAATTCAAAAACATTGATATTTTTCCAGCTGAGGAGATCACAACTGATACTGGTGCACATGTTCTAGCATATGGAATTCATGATACAATTGTAGGAGGAATCTCTCTTGAAGAGGTAATTGATGAAGTATCCAAACAAGGCGGAGTATCGTCTGCTCCTCACCCATTTAGTCTAATAGACGCGTTACGTGATAGTGCCAAAAAATGTGACATGGTTGAGGTTTTCAACAGTAACAATGTTGATTTGCTATCTAATGCACGTGCAGCTCAATTTGCATTGGATAATAACATGATTCAGGTGGCAGGTAGCGATTCACATGTCTTATCTACTCTTGGGAGGTGTGTTAATGTCATTGATTCTGAAAATAATCTTGATGATATTTTACATGCAATGAAGCATGGTAGAATTGAAATTTCTCAAACTGGTTATGCATTGGAAAATGAAATGCTTGATCATCTTAGATACCAAATTAATACTTCAAGAGAATACATAGCAGACTATATTTCTGAATATTATCCACATTCAAAATGGTTCTCTACACTATTACTCAAACTTTATGATTCATATCCTTATAGCCCTGTGTGGCTCTTGTCCTACAAAATTATGCTTTACTTCCTAAAACGAATTTCACGAAAAATCAATTTCCAAAATAAGGACCCAAGTTTCATGAAAGAGAGAAACCTTGCTACTATGTTCAAAATGTCATTGTAAATAATAGTAGGATAAGCTAAATTAAAATAGATTTTAATATGACAAAACGCTCTCGATGAAATAGATAATAATGTCCGAATCAACTGAAAAAAAATTAGACGCAACCGGATTATTTTGTCCTGAACCTGTGTTTAGAACAAAAATTGCAATAGAACGAATGCAAGTTGGTGAAACTCTAATTGTTTCTGCAGATGATCCTGCATCTGAAGATGATATTTCAAGATGGGTTACAAGAACTGGTCATGAATTAGTCAACATGTCTAAAGATGGTAATGTAATTACATTCCAAATTAAAAAGGTGAAATAACTCGAATCATGACTACTGTTACTGATATAGATGTGTTAAGTCGAGTAGGCAATACATCTCTTGTAAAATTAGATTCCCTTTCTCATAATAACATAGAGTATTTTGCAAAATTAGAAGGTAACAATCCATTTGGTTCTGTTAAGGATAGAGCTGCATATTGGATGATTAAAGATGGTGAAGAAAAAGGAATTTTAAAAAAAGGAAAGAGCATCATCATTGAACCTACTTCTGGAAACACTGGAATTGCACTAACCGGAATTGCTAATGTGTTGGGTTACAAAGTTGAGATAGTTATTCCAGAAAAAGTTAGTAATGAAACTAAGGAAATTATACGGAATCTTGGTGCCAAAGTATTTGAGACAAGTGATGATCTGTGTCCAAAAGTTGGCGCCGGAACTGACCAAAGTATTGCACTTGCAACATCTATTGCATCATCCAGACCTGATACATATTATTCTCCAAATCAATATGCAAATGAAGCAAATTTCCGAGGACATTATGAAGGAACAGGTCCTGAAATTTGGAAACAAACCGAAGGAAAAGTAACTCATTTCTTTACAGGTGTGGGTACTGGAGGTACAATTACCGGAATTGGCACTTTTCTTAAAGAAAAAAACCCTAATGTTAAGATCATTGGATGTCAACCACAACAAAATCACCTGATTCAAGGATGGAGAAACTTTGAAGAATCTGCAAAGCCAGACTTGTTTTTGAAAAGAGAACATGTTGTAGATGATTGGGTTTCTGTAGATAACGATGAAGCGTTTTCTGTAGTAAAAGAAGTCTTTGAAAAAGAAAAACTCCTAATCAGTCCATCATCTGCTGCGGTTTATGCGTGTATGAAAAAATATCCTATTGAAGGAGATGCATGTGTAGTTGGAATTTTTGCTGACGATGGAAGAAAATTCAGGAGTGTCTATGCTACACAGAATGTAATGACTGAAGAAGAATTTGATAACACTCTCAAAGAAGCAAAACACATGTCTGAATTGGCATACTGATTGTAATTACTTTAGAATTTTCTTTAGATGTTTTTCATAAAATTCTCTAAATGATGTATTCATGTCCTTTTCATAATGTATACACGTGTTGCTGTGTTCAGTAATTTGATCTCTGATTTCTTTACTCCATTTACTTTGTTGTTTGTCTTTAGNGTCCATAATTGATGGATTTTCTTTAATTTTTTCCATAACTTCTATTAATTTTAATCCAAGCTGGCGAAATTTACTGGTACTTAATAGAAATATTTGTGATTGCTCCTTGTTAACTAAATTCATCAAAGAGTATGTTTGATTATAATATTCCATGCCTTTTTCATTATATTTTTTAAAATCATCTATTTTTTTTTGCCAATACTCTTTGGATGGTTTTTCCTCCATCTTGTAACTGAACTGAATTTTACCCAACTCCATTCCTAAATTTGCCAGTTTCTCACTGTATTCTTTAGCTGATTTTTTTAGATTCTCTTGATCTGGGCTCATAAAATTCACTATCCTTACTTACAATAAAGAGTTTGACCTTTAATTTTTTCCAAGCATCATTAGATTTTTTGGAGTAAAACATAATGCATTTCTCACAAAATGAATCCCACTCATCTATTTCTAATTTCTCAAAAAATTCTAGTGACCATTTGTATGTAGGTTTTTTTCTATATTGAAACTGTTGAATAGTATAGATATCTTTCTTAAAAAATTTGTACAAACATTTTTTGCATTGTGCATTCTTCATTCTTGTTTGTCTGCACTTTCTGTGAGATATTTGTCAACATCAATTGCTGCCATACAGCCAAACCCTGCGGCAGTAACTGCTTGCCTGTAAGTTCTGTCGTGTACATCTCCTGCAGCAAAAACTCCTTCAACGCTAGTACTTGTCTGGTTCTTTAAAACTACATATCCTTTATCATCTAATTCAATCTGATTTTTGAATAGTTCTGTGTTAGGTACGTGTCCAATTGCAACAAAAAGACCTCCTACATCGAGTGTTGTTTCTTCATTTGTTTTTAAATTTTTTATAACTGCTTGTTGCATTTTTTGGTCTCCTTTTATGTCAATTACTGCTGAATCCCAATGAAAATCTATCTTTTCATTGTTAAATGCTCTCTCTTGCATCACTTTACTTGCACGTAATTCGCTTCGTCTATGAACTAAATGAATTTTTGTAGCAAATTTTGTTAGAAATGTTGCTTCCTCTATTGCTGAGTCCCCCCCTCCTGCAACAACTAGTTCCAAGTTTCTAAAGAAAGGACCATCACATGTCGCGCAATACGAAACACCTTTTCCAGCAAATGTCTGTTCTTCCTCCAATCCCAATTTTCTTGGATTTGCACCTGTTGCAACAATGATTGCACGCCCTTCGTATTCTTCAGTTGCTGTAAGAACTTTGAAAGGTTTACGTCTAAAATCTACATCAACTGCAGCATCATCAATAATCGTTGTTCCCATTTTTTGACATTGTTTTCTCATATCTATCATCAAATCTGGGCCCATTATCGCATTCTCNAATCCCGGATAATTTTCAACTTCTGTAGTATTGACTAATTGTCCTCCTGGCAGTATTCCTGATAAAATCAAAGTATCATAACCCGCCCTGGAACAATAAATTCCTGCTGTATATCCTGAAGGACCTGCACCAATGATGACTACATCAAACTTTGTTTTCTTTTCATTTGGAATTTTTGGTCCATCATCTTTTGTTTCAAGTACTGTTGCACCTTCATCTGCTGCCATCATGATAATTGACCTTCTTATGCTTCAATAATTTAAGTGAATATCCTCTTTGGATTATACACATAAGATTTGTATCTATTGCTTTTGATTTTTTAATTGATTTAAAATTTCTTGATGCTTTTTGCAAAATCTTTTGTTTTCTAATTGTGAAAAAAAAAGATCTTTTTGCCAGTGAGCGTTAAATAGCCTGCAATCTCTGTGTATGCAAAATGCTTCTCCTGTTTCATAATAAATTATGGCTTGTAATAGATACCCCTCTGTGATTTCTGATATTCGTGAATCATGATATTCTAAAAATTTACCTGTATATTTTTTCTTGATTTCTTCTACTTTTTGCTCAGAAAAATTTGTCATTAGATCTAGATAGTACTGTTTTGGTTTTGCAGGGGCTTCTATGATTCCTGTTGTTGAAATAATTGTAGGGTTGGTTCCAATTAAGGCTCTTGCATGGTATCTAAAGTCACTCTCATCAAATGTACATGTAAGCTTATTTGTAAAAATAATATGTAGTGTATCTCTCTTGTTTTCATTCATTGGAATTAGTTCAGTAATTGCATTATGAAATTCAAATCCATCATATAGCGTCATTTCTTCTCTCTCGGACATGTCTTTGTTTTCCAATTCTATCCGTAAATCTTCGATCGAAGGAGCATGTTTTTTAAATGGTTTTTTTAAATCAAAAATTCTGCAACCTGAAATTTTTTCCGATATGTCTTTACTCAAACCTTGAAAAATATTTTCTCTTGTCTCAATTTCAACTGGAAATGTTTCTGTGAGAAATTTTTTTAATCTCTGTAATTGAATTTCAGGAACTGTAGGCTCATCATATAGGATAATTTTACTAGTTTTCAATACGATATTTTTGCTGTAACGGCTTATCTTTCTAACTCTTTGATTTTTGCTGCAGTAATCTCGGCTGCTCTTTTTCCCGAGAATAGCATTGAACCAAATGTTGGACCCATTCTTGCTAGTCCATGTGTTTCAGTAACTGACATGCCTGCTGCAATAAGTCCTGGAAATACCTCACCTGTTTTGTGAACAACATGTTCCTCACCTTCATTAACATACATTGGATTCATTCCTTTCCATTCTACTAGTCCTCTATCTACCAATCTTTTCACTGCTACAGAATCGTGACCTGATGCATCAATGATCACTTTTGCTTCCAAAGCAATTGGATCAACACATGTTATGTTGCGTGGTAATGCTGAAACTGGCATCCAATTGACAACAACTCCTGTCACTCTACCATTTTTCATAATTAAATCATCAAACTTTGTAAGATTTAGGAATTTTACTCCTGCATCACATGCAGCTGCAATTAACTTTGATACTGCATGTGGTCCTGGTGTTAGATACAATCCCTCTGAAACTTTTTTGTATGGAATTCCCAATTCATCCCAAATTTTTTGTGCAGGTTCTCTGACTGTGACAGGATTCATCATGTATCCTCCTAACCAATAACCTCCTCCAAGGTAGTTGTTCTGTTCAATGACAAGAACTTTGTAACCCATGTTTGAAAGCTCTCTACTTGCTGTTAATCCTGCAGGTCCTGCACCAATAATAATGACATCTGAATCTGCTCTATCAATTAAAACTTCATGAAATTCATTTACAATTGCCCGTGTAATTTCAACTTCACGTATATCTGCAAATATTTTACCTGATTTTTCTGCAACTGTTGCTTCTTGCATGTCATGTTAATTTTCTGAACCCATTAATACGTTCTCACAATTTTTTTAAAAAATTAGGTGATACTAATGGTTTCAACCTAATTGAGATTAGCAGTGATCAGAAAAACAGGAAAATTATGTGCTATGCTGAAAATTTTTCTCCTAAAACCTCCATATATCATAAATTTATAACTAAATTCAAAGGAATTTCTTTGTATTGACTGTATCTAATCTAAAACAATCTAGACCTGACACTGCAAAACCTAAAATTAATTGGTCTAGAGTAGAGGAAGCAGATAATTTTGCAAAGACAGTGAAACTGTTCCGTCAAGGAAAATATGACGAGGCTAGTTTTAGACGATTTAGGCTTCAACATGGGGCATATGGTACCAGGATGACTGGGGATTATGCCATGGTTAGAATAAAAATTCCTGCAGGCGAAATTTATCCAAATCAACTTGAAAAAATATCTCAACTAAGTGAGCAGTTTTCAATAGGCAGTGCACACTTTTCAACAAGAGAAAACATTCAACTGCATTGGGTAGTCCTTGAAGATGTTTCAGAGATATTTAGAGGACTAACTGAAGTTGGTTTAACATCAAGAGAAGCATGTGGGAATACAATAAGAAATGTGATGTGTAGTCCTTTGTCAGGTGTTTGCCCTGATGAAGAGTTTGATTCAACTCCATATGCACTTGCAACAGCAAGATTCTTTTTGAGAAATCCTATGGTTCAAAACCTTCCACGAAAATTCAAATTTAATTTTACATGTTGTGAGAAACATGGAATGGTAAGAATGGTTGATGTTGGATTAATCCCACAAATCAGAGAAGTTGATGGAACTACTCAAAGAGGTTTCAAAATTTTCCTTGGTGGTGGATTGGGAAATAAATCCTTTGTTGGATATCAATTAGAAGAGTTTACTCCTGAAGAAGATTTGGTATATACTTCAATGGCAGTATTGAGGATCTTTGATAGACTTGGTGATAGAAAAAATATGGCAAGAAATCGAATGCGGTATCTTGTAAATGATATGGGGTGGGAAAAATTCCAAAATCTAGTTCTAAAAGAAAGAGCAATTGTAAGAGCTACTCAATCAGTAATTACTCAACTAGAAGTTGTTCATACTCCAAATGAAATCAAACGACCAATTAGAATTACTGATGAAAGTGGCACATCCATTACTGACGGTTATGCAAGATGGCTTAAAACAAATACTGTTAAACAAAAACAATCTAATTATCGTTCAATCTTTATCACTCTTGAAGCAGGCGATATTACTGCCAGCCAACTTAACGCATTGGCAGACCTCATTCGTGATTTCTCTTCTGAGGGTAAGGCAAGATTTGGGTTTGTACAAAATGTGGCATTACGTTATATCCATGAAGATGATTTACCACGTTTGTATTCCAATCTTCTAGAGTCAGGACTTGCAAAATCAGGTGCATTAACAATGACTGCACCAATTGGTTGTTCAGGAACAACTTCTTGTAATCTTGCTTTAACAAACTCACACAGACTGGCAAAAGAAATTCAAAGAAAATTACTTGAATTAAAATTTGATGAAGATGATGATCTGAGTGATTCTTCTATTAAGATAAGTGGTTGTCCAAACTCTTGTGGTCAACATGGAATTGCAACTATTGGTTTCTTTGGAGGTGGAGGACGTGTTGGAAAAGATATGTATGCAAATTATCAGATGTCTTTAGGTGGACGTTCTGATGGTGATACAATGTTGGGCCTAACATGTCTTAGAGTTCCTGCAAAAAGAGTAATTCCTGTAATTCTGAAAATCATTGAACTATTCAAACAAAATAAGAAATCTGACGATACTCTTCAATCTTGGATTCATAGAGTTGTAAATAACAATGAAGATTCTGAAATAAAATCCATTAATGATATCAAGAAAGTTTTAGAGCCACTAACAATTCCTCCGACAAAAGAAGAGGATCCTGATTTTTACCTTGATTATGGTGATGATACTAGTTATCACACAAAAACTGGAAAGGGTGAATGCGCTGCTTGACAGATTCTAGTAAAATAACAACGGACATTGACTCTTTACGTTCAGAAATAAGAGACAAAAGTGTTCGAGTAATTGATGTAAGAAGAGAAGATGATTACAAACAAGATCATATTCCTACTGCTGTAAATTTACCATTGGCAAATCTTCTGTCTGATGATAGCCCAGAAAGTGTTTTGAAACTCATGAACAATATGGGAATTGATAATGAAACATCAGTTGTCGTTTATGATGATACTTTTGGTGCTCTTGCATCAAGAGTAGCTTGGACCTTTGAATATCTAGGACATTCAGATGTAACTTTGCTTGAAACTACTTATAGTAATTGGAAATCCCTTGAGTTGGAAAGCGATTCTAAGATTCCAGAAATACAACATAAAGAACACACTTTGAATTTACAACCAAATATTCTGGCAACTGCTGATTATTTACAAAGTGCAAAAGAACGAAATGATGTAATCTTGATTGACAATAGAGAACGCCTAAATTTTCTTGAACAACATATTCCAGGAGCAATTAGCCTTCCCTATCGAACACTTGCTACGAAAGATAAAATTTTACGTCCAAAAGACGACATGAAGCGATTGCTTGAAAATCGTGGTATTACTGAAAATTCAGAAATAATTACCTATTGTGGCAGTGTGGGTACTCTTTCTGGATTAGCATATTATGCATTAAAATCTGCAGGTTTGCCTAACACCAAATTATATGTTCGCTCTTTCAAGGAATGGAAAAATCTTCAAAAGCCTACAGAAAAACAAGAAGATGCGAGCTACTGGGATTTGTCTGCAGAATAATTAAGAAATCTGACTTCTGAGTTTTTTAGTAATTGTTACTTCTATATTATCAAACAATGTTAGCATCTTATCTTTATTATCCACTAGATAATCTTCTCCTCTATCTTTTAATCTAATCTGCCACAATCTTATTTCTCTATGTTCCTCCATGAACATTTCAATCATCTGTTCACCTGATTTTGAAGTATTTGTGAATTCATCAAAAACATCCATGGCTTTTTTTACATCAGCTTCTTCAATTGCTTCTTTTGCAGATTGAATGGCTTGACTTAATTCTTTTAAATTCTTAATTGGTCTTGGTATTGTTTTTCTTGTAATTCCAAATAATCCCTTCTTCGCTTTGCCCATTCTTTCTGCAATATTGGGAGCAAGATCAAAAATTGGAATTTTTTGTAGGCCATCACGTTTTTCATTTTGTACTATGAGTCCTTTTTCTATTAATTTTTTTAATCCCTCTTCAGCATCTGCTCTATCGAGATATGTTGTCCAAACTATTGCACCAATTGTGTGATACCCTTGTCTAACTGACTCCAAAACTACTACTTCTTCAATTCTCTTAAATCCATCTTCAATTCTTACATTTTTAAAGTCAAAGTCTCGAATTGATCTTCTAGCATTTTTAACATCAATCTCAATTGAACGTTTCAATGCTTCTAATGAGTCTGGTACTTGATTTAGTAATGATAAGAAACAAGCTTTGTTGTACCAAGCCATTCCATATGTAGGGTCAGATTCGATTGCTTTTTCAACTGCATCTAATGCTTTGGCCCATTTTTTTTGCTCATAATATACAAGTCCTTTAAGATTCCAAGCTTCTGGATTTGTAATGTCAATATCTAAAACTTTATCATATACTGTTAATGCTTCAACATGATCATCTAAATGAAATCTTGCATAACCTAACTTCATCAAAGTATCAACACTAGCAGGATCAATTCTTAATGCTAGTTGAAACATCTCAACAGCATCTTCTAGTTTTTCATCAGCCATTAAATTGATTCCTTTTTTATATAATTTCATACGATTATAATCCGGATTAACTAGACTAGTCTTTTTTACTTCTTTTTTTTCTGATTTTGATTCATCTGTTTCCTTTGATTTTTTTCCGAATAGTTTTTTCACTATTTTCAAATGCAATTTTATCTAGATAAATACCATCCTTAATGAGCCTAAAATTGTTCATAATGTATTTGGAATTAGATCCTACGATCTAAATATAGAAATACTTGGAAATGCACAAACGAATGTGTCATCTCAGTCACGAGTAGAAATCTACGGACAAGCACCTTTTAAACAATCAGGTGTTTATGAAGCCCAAATTGCAATAACTGATAGTAAACCTTCTGATGATTCAATTAAAACTAAACAATTTTCATCTTTGTGGAAAGCAAACTTTCACCTTAAAGTAAAAAGTGGTATTTTTTCTGAAACCCTTGGCTCTCCAGAAAATCCTCTTCCTTCATCTATAAACAATCTTGACAAAATTTGGATTGTTGTAACTGATCTATTCTCTTCATCACATTCTGTATTTGATGTTTCTTTGAAAAAACCAAAACAAAAATTACAATCTGAAACTAAAACTGAAACAACTTCTGAAACTCCAAAATCAAAACGTTCTACAAAATCAACTTCTAATGTTGGTTCTATTGGTACTCATGGTGCACCAAGTGGTAAAGGTTCAGAAGGTCCACAAGGTAATCCCGGTGATAAAGGTACTCCCGGTGATAAAGGTACTCCCGGTGATAAAGGATCTACTGGTGATCAAGGAGATAAGGGTGACAAAGGTATTGCTGGTCAAATCGGTGACAAAGGAGAAAAAGGACCAACAGGTCCATTTGGGCAACCCGGCACAATCGGATTAAAAGGTCCACTTGGTTCGTCAGGAGAAAAAGGACCAACAGGTTCAGCTGGCGACAAAGGAGCATCTGGATTTAAAGGCTCTCCCGGAGAAAAAGGAGAAAAAGGACCAACTGGTTCACCAGGTGACAAAGGATTAACAGGTCCTACAGGTGTACTTGGAGAAAAAGGCCCTTCAGGTCCAACAGGTCCAATTGGTGGTAAAGGTCCACTTGGTCTGACAGGTCCAATTGGAGAACAAGGTAGCAAAGGTTCAGAAGGTACATCGGGAGAAAAAGGTCCACAAGGTCCACAAGGTCCTGCAGGAGCTAAAGGTCTTACAGGAGTTCCAGGTCCGCAAGGAGAAAAAGGAGAAAAAGGACCATTAGGCACAATTGGAGAAAAAGGTCCAACAGGTCAAATTGGTTCGTCAGGAGATAAAGGTCCACAAGGTCCACAAGGCTCTCAAGGTGAACGTGGTGTAACAGGTGCCCCCGGAGAAAAAGGCCCACAAGGTCCACAAGGAATTCAAGGCCCTCAAGGTGAACGTGGTCCAACAGGTCAAATTGGTTCATCAGGTGAACAAGGTAGAGGTGGAGAACAAGGCCCAATTGGTCAACCTGGTCCACGAGGTCCACCCGGTCCACCAGGAGAAAAAGGTACTACAGGTGGAATGTCCTCTGAACAAAAAACAATCTTCAAAGAACTATTAGAAATTCTGACAACCAAAAATATTATCACAACTGAAGAACAAATTAAACTAATGAGTTATCTTTACTAGTCGGTTGAATGGGTATTACAATGAGTGAAAAACCAAATAAAATTGAATTTAAGATATTAGATTATAAACGACTAGAAAATGATTTTGTATCTTTCGAATTAGAAGATGGAACTGTAGTTAAAGTTAAAGTTGATTTAGATAGAGTTGGAAAAGCTGCAAATTATAAAAATCCTGATGGCACTCCTCATTATGCAATTAGCACTGCTGTCAAAATATCCATTATACCTCCTGATAAAAAATTCTCAGTAGAAAGAAAATCTGTTAAAGGAACAAATACACACCCTCCAGGACAAATGTTTAGTTAACACTGATATATAATTCAGAAAAAGAGAAAACAATTCGTCGTCTAGATGGCGATTGTTAGTTTGTAGACTAGATTATCATCTTTTACGTTTAGCTGCTTTTCTTTTTGGAGCTGCTTTACGTTTAGCTGCTTTTCTTTTTGGAGCTGCTTTACGTTTAGCTG
>JGI11757J15750_1000195_pt1 | contig 11990 bp, 12 predicted proteins | sample DeeseametaMP0759_FD_15750 | JGI IMG/M metagenome (IMG submission 15750) | reverse complement strand
TACAGCATAAGCATTTGTAATTGCAGATTTCAAAGAGTCACCTAATGCTGTAACTCCTAAAACACGTCCGCCATTTGAGAGAATTTTTCCATCTAGTTTTTTTGTTCCAGCATGAAAAACATAGATGTCATTTGGAATAGAATCAAAACCAGAGATTTCTTCATTTTTGACATATGACTCTGGATATCCTTCAGATGCTAAAACAACACATACTGCAGATTGATTTTTCCAAGAGGTTGGAGGCATTGATGACAGTTTTCCATCAACACTTGCAACAAAATAATCATACAAGTCAAAATCCATTCTAATTGTAATTGGTTGACATTCAGGGTCACCCATTCTTACATTGTATTCCAAAACAGAGGGTTCATTATTACTAATCATTATTCCAGCATACAAAAATCCCTTAAAAGAAATACCTTCATTTTTCATAGATTGAATTGTTTTATCAATAATTTTTTCCTGGATTTTTTTTGCTAGTGCATCATCAATAATCATGGTTGGTGAATATGCACCCATACCACCAGTGTTAGGACCTTTGTCATTATCAAAAATTCTCTTATGATCTTGGCTGGTTGCCATAGGAATAGCAATCTCACCATCACAAAGCGCAATGTATGAGGCTTCAATCCCATCAATTCTTTCTTCAACAATGATGCGATTTCCAGCATCACCAAATGTTTTTTTGACTAAAATTGTCTGAATTGCAGAAAATGCTTCTTCGTTACTATTACAAACAATAACACCTTTTCCTGCAGCAAGGCCATCAGCCTTCACTACAACATTGTAATCAAGTGATTTAACATAATCTTGAGCTTTTTGAGCATCATCAAATATTTCATATCGTGCTGTAGGAATATCATTTCGTTTCATGAAATTCTTAGCCCAAATCTTACTTGATTCAAGCTGTGTTGCTTGCTGAGAAGGGCCAAAAACTTTGAGTCCACGCTGATTAAATTTATCAACAATTCCGGCTGCCAATGGAGCTTCAGGTCCAATTATGGTAAAACAATTATTTTGTTGAGCAAAATTAGATAATCCATCCAAATCATCCACATTTATTGGAACGTTATTTTCAGTTCCGCCATTTCCAGGAGCAGTAAAAACAGTATCAACCTTAGGACTTTGAGACAGTTTCCATGACAATGCATGTTCTCTTCCCCCAGAACCAACTACCAGAACATTTACCAACAATGATGATCATTTGCCCAATAATATAATCCAAATCTTGCAAAACCAATTTAGCTTTATAATGCCACACACATATCAAAATCCAGATGGAGTTTTCTACAAAGTTTGATGCAAAAGCAATAGAATCACAAGTAAAAGCATACATCAAATCAATTGATTTAGAAAAACAGATTTTTGCATCTGACAAGCCTGAAAAAATCAGATTCATTGAAGGGCCACCAACAATGAATGGAATTCCACATGCAGGACATCTAAGAGGTAGAGTCATCAAAGATTTGTGGTATCGATTCAACACATTGCAGGGAAAAAAAATTGAATTTAATGGAGGATGGGATACCCAAGGACTTCCAGTAGAATTACAAGTTGAAAAAGAGTTAGGGGTAACAGGTGGAAAAACAGAATTAATTAAACAATTTGGAATTGAAAGAATAGTATCTGAATGTAAAAAAGTTGTAGAAAAATACAACAAGGCATGGATAGAAGTTGATGAGCTACTTGGTATGTCATTTAATCATGACAAAGCATACTGGACTTTTAGAGATGAATTTATCGAAAGAGAATGGCAAGTGCTAAAAAAAGCATATGAAAACGGAATTTTAGAAGAAGACTTTACTGTAATTGCATATTGCCCAAGTTGCCAAACATCACTTAGTCATTCAGAAGTAAATCAAGGTTATGAAGAAGTTAAAGACCCATCACTTTACTATAAAGTAAAACTAGTTGATGAAGATGCATTTTTGATAGTATGGACTACCATGCCATTTACTCTAATTACAGATGCAATGGTGGGTTTACAACCTGAAGAAGATTATGCTTATGTCAAAGTAGAAAATGAGACATGGGTTATTGGAAAGACTAGACTAGAAGAATTCATGACAGAGGTAAAGATTGATGATTATAAAATTGAAAAAACTATAAAGGGTTCAGAATTTGAAGGAAAAAAATACATTCACCCATTGTTGGCTTTAGTTCCAGGATTAAATGAATGTGCAAAATTAGACAATTACCATGTTACAGTCTCTGAATCATTTGTTGATATTAGTGCAGGAAGTGGGTTAGTGCATTTATCTCCTGCAAATGGAGAAGAAGATATCAAAATAGCAAACAAAAGAAATGTCAAAATTTTCAATCCTATTGATGACGAAGTAAAATTCACTGCTCAGGCAGGTAAATACTCAGGAATGTTTGTCAGAGATGCAGACAGAGTAATTGTCGAAGATCTAAAAGATTGTAATGCCCTTGTAAAGATTGGAAAAATAAAACACAAGTATCCTTTGTGCTGGAGATCACGCCATCCCATTGTATGGCTTGCCAGAAGAGGTTGGTTTTACAAGCTTGACCGTCTTGACAACAAAGCGATTGAAGCAGCAGAAAGTGTAGAATACTTTTTTGAGCAACCAAAAAATAGATTTCTTGGAATTATCAGAGAAAGACACCCATGGTGTATTTCACGAGAAAGAATTTGGGGTTGTCCACTACCTGTTTGGAGTTGTGAAGATTGTGGTGAAAAAAATTGGTTCTTTACAAGAAAGGAAATTGTGGATGCTGCGGAGAATTTGCCAGATGGACCAGACTTTGAATTACACAGACCATGGATCGATAATATTACTGTAAAGTGCAAAAAATGTGGCAGCGTCAAAACAAAGAGAGAAGAGTATGTTTTAGATACGTGGCACAATAGTGGTTCTGCACCATATTCATCATTGACAGACGAAGAATATTCAAAAGAAATTCCTGCACCATTTTTCACAGAAGGAATTGATCAAACAAGAGGATGGGCATATACTCTACTTATTGAAAATGTAATTTTAAACAATGGTCCAAACTCCCCTTACAAGGCATTTTTGTTCCAAGGACATGTACTTGATGAAAATGGAGGTAAGATGAGTAAAAGCAAAGGAAATGTTTTGGATGGAGCAGAGTTACTGCAAAAATATCCTGCTGATTTGGTGAGATTCTATTTCATGTGGAAAGCAAGCCCAATTGAGCCACTAAGTTTCAGTACTGATGAGCTTATGTCAAGACCATATCAGGTACTCAATACACTATTCAATCTACACCTGTACTTTAAGCAAAATAGTGAATATGATAATTTTGAGCAATCAAAGACAATTGAATGGGCGAAGCAAAATGATTTGTTAACATCTCCAGATATTTGGCTCCTATCAAAACTTCAAAAATTAATTCGTGAAATTACGGAAAGGAATCAAACGTGTAAATTCCATGAGGGTGCCAAAGCAATTGACGATTTTATCATAAATAATCTAAGCCAAGTATACATTCCAATTACTAGAGGAGAATTATGGGATGAAGATGAGGAAAAGAAAAACAGAAGACTGGCAATTTATGCAGTACTAAGTAAAGTGCTAAAAACAATTAATATTTTGATTCATCCGTTTTGCCCATTTACTAGTGAGTATCTATATCAAACAGTATTTGATGGAAAACAAAGTATTCTACTCGACAAATGGCCTCAATATCAAGAATCACTTGTCAATGAAGAGATAGAGGAATCATTCGATATTATGAAAGACGTTGTGTCTGTATCTTCTGCAGCAAGAATGAAAGGAAAGTTAAAGCGAAGATGGCCACTAAATGAAGCACAAATTTGTGTAAGAAAAGGTCAGAAAATTAAACTTGAATCATTATCTGATTTATTGCAATCACAATTAAACATAGAAAAATTTAGTATTGTTGAAACAGAAAAAGAATCTGGACTAGAGCAAATTTTAGAATTAAAACAATTAGGATTGCCTGTCAAGGCAGTTGTTGAATTAGAAAGAAAGAGAATAGGACCTAAGGTAAAACAACATATGGGTAAACTAGTTTCAATATTTACCGAGACAAATCCTGAAGAGATTATTTCATCATTACAAAAAGATGGAAAATTTGATTTTAATATTGATGGAGAAACTATTTCATTGAATAGTGAAGATTTTGTTGTAGATTTTGATGCAAATGAAAACTTTGCAGTATCAAAAAGAGATAACTATATCGTATTCATCTCAACATTACGAAACAAAGAGATGATGGCAAAAGGATTAGTAAAAGATGTTGCAAGAAGACTTCAAACTCTTAGAAAAGAAAGAGGGTACAATCCAACTGATGTTTTAGAGATTGCATCAATTCTTGATTTGGATGAGGAGTCACTTGAAATGGTAAAAGAAAAAACCTAAAGACTTGGCATTTTTAGTTAGAGTAAAACAGGTTAATTTTACAGAATCCTGCAAAGAATACAAAGATGACGATATTGATGGACAAAAAATAAGAATCTCTGTAGAATAGATTTTGAGAATTAATGTAATACTTTTATTACAATTATTCCTTCTACAAGGAAATGTCCGAATCAAACACACCAAATGTTGTTGGAATTAATGTTCTAAAACAAAATGGTCTTGATGTCGATGAGTTGTTAAAACAGTTAATCAATAATGCAGCAGTTGAATTTACGGCATACTACTACTTCACCAACCTCAGAGCACATTGTACAGGCATGGAAGGAGAAGGACTGAAAGGAATCATTGAAGATGCAAGATTAGAAGATCTCAGCCACTTTGAATCATGTCTTGAGAGAATCTATCAATTAGGAGGTAAACTTCCAAATGATGCAATTGAATTTATCAAGATGTCAGGTTGTGAATTCTTACAGCTTCCAGCAAATCCAACAGATTACAAAGAAATCCTACAAAAATGTCTCAAAGCCGAACAAGGCGCATTAGTCAACTGGAATAAAATTTGCCAGATGACATTAGGAAAAGATCCTACAACATATGACATTGCAAAAGATATCTTAGCAGAAGAGATTGAACATGAGTCATGGTTCCTAGAACTAATCTATGGAAGACCATCAGGACACATGAGAAGAAAGCATTCTGGTGAAAGACCACATACCAGAAAACACTCTAGAGCACTAGATATGGCATAAATGCCAAATCATTTTCCTTCTTTTTGATTTCCACAGGTTACTTTATTGACGACAAATAGTGAATATGCGTTGTTTTACCACGGTTAAATAGAAAAATCAGGTATTAAGAACATGGTAAAGCAGATCAGCCTTGATGCCTGGCAAATTCAACATTTATTAGAATTATTAGAAAAAGGTTCAAACATTGTTGCAAAGACAAACAAACCTATTGTTCTGTATAGACAAACTCTAGAAGAAGAGGATGACTCGTATGAAGAAATTGTGTGTACACTTACCAAAGGACATGTTATTGAACAAATGGTTACATCAGGAGGAATTTTAGTTCCAAGCTTTCATCAACAGTTTGTATTTACAATTGAAGAGTACCCCCAAGAATTATTGAGAAAAAGTCAGGATCGCTTTTTAGAAATGATTGATTTTCTTGAAGAACAACTAGGATAATATCATAATTAATAAGGATCGTAAAGGTCAGAATTTTTGGATGCGTTTACTAGAGTTTCAGGCAAAGGAACTATTTCTAGAGTATGGAATTAATCTTCTAGATAGCAAATCATCTACCAATATAGAAGAAGGAAGGAAGCATGCAAAAGAGTTAGGATATCCATTTGTGATTAAAATCCAGGTTCCTGTAGGAGGGAGAGGTAAGGCAGGAGGAATTCAAATATGTCAAAACGATGATGAATTTGAGCTAAAATATCCTCAAGTCATGGATTTAGTAATCAAGGGGGAAAAAGCAAGGGCCATTCTGCTTGAAAAGATGGCAGACATCAAAAAGGAGTTGTACCTATCAATATTTTTGAACCGTTCAAAAAGATGCTACACAATCATTGCGTCATCAGATGGGGGGGTTGAGATTGAATCAGTAAAAAATCAAATCATTAAAGAGATTGGATTAGGAAATGTCTCAGATGAAATTGCAAGTGAAGTTGCAAAAGAGATGGGATTAGAAGGAAAAATAGCAGATGGTTTTGTGGATACTTTGAAAAAATTATCAAAGATCACAATTGAAAAAGAAGCAGAGCTTGTAGAGATTAATCCACTTGCAATCCTGCAAGACGAGTCAGTAATTGCACTTGATGGTAAATTTGTTACAGATGATAATAGTAATTTTAGACATGAAGAATTACAAAAATATCAAGAGAACTCAGAGATAGAAGAAAGAGCAGAAAAAAGTGGGTTCTCTTTAGTAGAGTTGGATGGAAATATTGCAGTAGTTGGAAACGGTGCAGGACTTGTAATGTCTACACTTGATATGTTATCAGATAGTGGGGGCAAGCCAGCATGTTTTCTTGATGTTGGTGGCGGTGCAACTACAGAATCAGTTTACGAAGCATTAACTTTGATCAGCAAAATAAGTAAAGTAAAAGGAATTTTGGTAAACCTCTATGGTGGAATTGTAAAAACAACAGTAGTAGCTGAAGCATTTCTTAAAGCATATGAAAATAATTTGATTGACTTGCCAGTGTTTTTAAGATTGAAAGGAACTGAATCAGAAAAAGCTAAAGAGATGCTTCAAGGCTCTAAAACCAAGATATATGATTCAGTAGAAGAAGCAATCAATGCAGCAGTAATGGGAGTAAAGAATTGATGGATATTTTTGAACTGCTTAAAGGAAAACCAGAAGACTCGGATTATATGAAAAAAGGAGTTATCGTTCAGGGAATAACTGGTGCATACGGCTCCATTCATGCAAGACACATGATTAGGGATGGAACCAACATAATTGCGGGAGTGACTCCTGGCAAAGGAGGTCAGAAATTTCAAGATACTGTTCCAATTTACAATACAATGCAAGAGGCAGTAGATGCTACAAATGCAATAATTTCAATCATCTTTGTTCCAGCAAAATTCTTTCTTGCTGCTGCAAAAGAAGCACTAGAAGCTGGCATCAAACTACTAGTTGCAATACCAGAACATGTTCCAATTAGAGATACTATGTTAACACTAGAGCTAGCAAATCAAAAAGGGGCAATAGTCATTGGGCCAAACACTCCAGGAATTATGATTCCAGAATTAATCAAGATTGGAATCATGCCAGTAACTCCTTTCAAAGCAGGGAAGATTGCGGTTCTATCAAAGAGCGGAACTTTACTCTATGAAATTTCAGATGCACTAACCACTGCAGGATTTGGGCAATCAATTACAATTGGTATTGGGGGAGATCCAGTAAATGGAACAAGACTCATTGATGCATTTGATATGATAAAAGACATTCCAGATTTAGAAGGATTGGTAGTTGTAGGAGAAATTGGCGGAGACTCTGAGGAAATTTTAGCTCAAAGAATTATTGATTCAGGATTTAACAAACCAACTGTAGCATATATTGCTGGAAGATCAGCACCAAAAGAAAAGAGAATGGGGCATGCCGGAGCTATAGTAATGGGAACTTATGGTTCTGCAGAATCCAAGATATCTATGTTTAACAAAGCAAACATTCCAGTAGCAAAGAGACCTGCAGAAGTACCTGTACTATTAGCAGGAAAGATGCAAAAATCCGATTAGAATAAAAGAGAGAGATTTTGGAGTGAATTAAATGCCAATTTCAGATCCCGAGAAGAAACGTATTGCACAACAAGCACGTCTTGTTATGAAAATTTGTTTCAAGTGTGGAGCCAGAAATGATATTGCTGCTACAAGATGCAGAAAATGTAGAAATCCATACCTTAGACTAAAGAATAGAACTCTCGGAGTCAAGAAATAGAAAATTTTCCCATAGTCTAAAGATAGAAAAGCTTGTACTTTTGTAAACTTGTTGGACTGGTCGTCTAGTTTGGTTTGGATGACGCACTCACACTGCGTAAGGAGAAATCCCGCAAAGGTCGTGGGTTCAAATCCCATCCGGTCCACTTCATTTTTGACAAGGATATAGATTTAGAAAATCATAATGAAGAGACTAGTTAAAATTGGATAAGATTAAGGAAAATCTGTGAAGGCCAGATTTAATGGAAAATGTGTAGAGTGTGGAGAAGCAATCAAAGTAGGAAAAGAGATACTAAAAAATTCCAAAGAAACGTGGGTTCACAAAGCATGCTGTGATTTAGAAGATGAATTACCATAACTTGGAATGAATTAGTAACAAATTTTTTAAAGGACTTAGCAAAAAAGAGAAACTGAGATGAAGGCAAAATCAAGTATATTTTTGATTGCATCAATTATGACAGTATTTGGTATTATGATGATTCCAAATGATATTTCTGCAGAAACTAATCAAAATATCATTACTGTAACCCCGATTAATGAGAATCTAAGTTTGCAAGAAACCATCACTACAATGAATATCCCTCAAGACAATAAACTTCCTTGGGGAGCTGTCTGGGGTTCTGCAACTGATTATGTTGAAGGATTCCCAATTATCATCCAAATTTACAAGGGAGAAGATCCAGTCCACTTTGCACAGACTGATGTGAATGAAGATGGCTCTTATGAATACAAATTTAGAATTAAAAGTCTTGATTCAAATACTGGCGAGTTTGTAAATGTTTTTGAAGGAGAATATACTGTAAAAATCTTCAGAGTTATTCCCAATACCAACGAATTAGCGTAGAATCAATTAAGAGATACAAGGATACTCTAAAAAAAGACTAACAATATGCCAAAAGAATGTAATCATTTCTCTCAAGAAAAAGAAGGAATTTCCCCAAACACAAAAAGCTGTGAAGAATGTGAAAAAGAACATCTTCCTGTAGTTGCGCTTAGAATGTGTTTAACATGTGGACATGTTGGTTGTTGTGACTCATCTATTGGAAAACATGCAACAAATCACTTTCAAGAAACGGGGCATCCCGTAATGAAAGCAATTCCAGAAGATATTTGGAAGTGGTGTTATCTTCACGAAGAGTATTATTGATTTTTTAAAATATTAGAAAATGTTGCTAGTAAATCAAAAGAGTCAACATGTTTGGCTACGGAGTTCATAATCTTTATCGTCCTCATATTTTTTTCGCAGTTCGCAAACAGCATCAATTATGTTAACAGGTTCAAGGTCAGTTTGTGTACTTATCATGATTAAGGCATTAGAACCACAAGGTAACGTAATGCGANTTATTTTAGGATATTTTGTCATGGTATAGATTGGTGTACCTATAAGATCTGCAACATGCATACGGTTTTTCCATCTCATGTATCCATGTACCATAGAGTCTTTAGTTTGTTCGTCGTCAAAGATTTTTGTAATTCCTTCTTGCATTTTATACCAAATGTTACCATTCACTGTGCTATAGACTCCAGCAAATCTTATCTTTGGATTGAGTTTGAGTACTTCGCTGCAAAATTTATTGAAATCCATTAAATTATTTATAATTTAGTAACTATTAAGAATTATCTCAATTCCGTTCTTATTTTTTTAATTTGGTCTTGATTTTTGGTGTAACCAGTTTTTTCTTTTCTGGTTGAATCACACTTTGTTCTAGTTCATACTGTTCTTCCGTAAACCTTCTCGTACTTCCAAAAGACTTGAATTGTCTTCCATTTCCTTGATAAAATTTAGAGAAGAATTCAACGTAAACTAACCTTGCGCCCTGAATTCCAGGTTCAAAGACACCAATTATAATATTGAACAAATGCCCCACAACCAATATGAGAGAACCAAGAATAATAAACGGAATTGAAATGTTTAGTGATTTTAGGAAAATGAAATCAGTGGTATGTGCAAGGATGACCGACGCTAACAATATTCCAATTAGTCTAGTATAGGAAAGTATGTGACTTACAATAGATGCCAACTCCATTATGGCTCTACTGCCTTCGCCAACGAACATTAATGCAATTCCACCAAAAAGTAATCCAAAGTACATGTATGCGATTGGATTGACTTCAATAAGCCTTGGCCACATTGGGTTTAGTGCATCTCCATGTATTAGGGCTAATCCAACTAGAACAACCCCCCAACCAAATGCTAGCCATCCCACTTTACCAATGGCTTCTCTTTTTTCGCCTTCTCTTAGACAGTTTGCTATTCCCATAACAAGACCTAATGATACCATTCCAATGCCAATGTATCCAGAATATAGCAAAAGACTACCAGCTCTCTCAATTGGATCGAAAAATGCTTGTGAAGGTCTGTTTAATACAGCACCTGGTTCTGGAAAACCAGTAACTCCAACATCAGCTAGAGCATCAAATACGTAACCGTTAAGATGGAATCCAAAGTAAAGATCAAAAATTATTCCAAGAATTATAGCAACAATGCAACCGGGAATCATTGCCTTTGCTAATTTTAACATCTGTCTTTTTCTCAATATCAATAATGCAAAACTTCGCAGTTGTTTCGGCATTATGTTTAGATTACGTTTTCCTTTTTCAATACGTCTAATCACCCACAAGCAAACAAGAAGAATGAAAATACCATAACCTGCATCTCCTATCATTATTCCATAAAATATAGGAAAGACAATAGCAAAAATTATGGTTGGATCAAATTCTCTGCCTTGCGGTAGTGAATAGAATCTTATGAATGCCTCATACAATCTGAAGTATCTTTTAGGATTATTCATCAAGGTTGGGGGTTTCTCTTTTGTTTCTAATTCATAAACGGTTGTACCAGCGGTATGTTTTTTCAATGTTGTTTCAATTTGATTAATTTTTGACTTTGGAACCCAGCCTTCTAATGCAAAGGCATCATCAGTTACACCTAGATTAGAAATAACTTCGAGTTTTTTATTTTCAATCGCTAATTGTTCTCGGATTACAGCCAAATTTACATAGTGTTCCCCTGAAATTTTGGTTAGATCTTCATTGATATTTTTAAGTTTTTGATTAAGATTTACAAGATTAGATTTTTGTTTTGTTATAATGTCAGTTGGTTTTCCAACAAGGTTTGGAACTACTTCAATTTTAACATCATGTGTTTGAATAATATTGGCAAAAGTATCAGATGGAATACTTGGAAAAACAACAAGTACAAGATGTGTAACTTTTTTTTCTTGTTTTGAATAAAGGAAGATATCTTGCTCATATTCTTGCAGAACTTTATTAAATTCTTCAAATTTTTCTGATGCAATTCTACCAAAATAGGAAGTTGCAGACGATAATTGAAGAATTTTTAAATCTTCAGGAAAAAAAACAAATTCTTCTAATAATTTGATTTTGTTCTTGGTGTCTTTAATTTCGGTTAACAAAGATTCTTTTTTCTTTTCAATAGTTGAAACTTGGTCATCAATTGCAATTGAACTGGCCATTTGCAAAAGTTCGTCAGTTGATGTAAAACGTTTACGAAGTTTTACTGGAATTGTAGGAAGAGAAGTCAATAATGCCTTTACTCGTAAAAGTTGAGTCGAAACATTTCTTGTTAATTCCTCATCACGTTCGTTTCTTAACAGTGTAGAAACATCTTTTGATAATGGTTCTAGTTGGATAACATCCAGATCATGTAATATGGAAATAGCAGATTCTCGGTTTTTTCTCAAACCTAAAATTGCTATCATAGCCATCTTAACAGGCTTCAACACCATTATTCTACCCCTTTTAACAAAATATCTATGATTTCTTTAGTATTTTGAGGCGTAATTTGAGAAGAAATGTTTTCAGCTTTGGTTTTTGCTTCTTCAATTGTTTTCTCCGTTTCAGCAGTAGCCTTTTTTCTTGATTGTTCTATGCTTGATTCTACAAGTTTTTCACCTTCAGTCTTTGCCAACTCTATGGCGTTTTTCAAATCCGGATCAAATTGAGAAATTTTTTCAGATATATTCTTTCTGTGATTTTCAATTTCTTTCTGTACATTTTCCTCTGCCTCCTTGATCTTCTTGAGAGAGTTGATGTATTGTTCTTGGTTATCCAACATAATCACACACCCATGAATTCTTTGGTAAAATACAAAATGGCAAAAATTGCGATGACAATATTAGCCCGCATTATTACTCGTTTTATAAAATAGAAT
>JGI11757J15750_1000193_pt1 | contig 12030 bp, 9 predicted proteins | sample DeeseametaMP0759_FD_15750 | JGI IMG/M metagenome (IMG submission 15750) | reverse complement strand
CGCATGGAAGGCGCATTTTTGCTGTTGTGTATTGTAGGCTATGTTGTTGGAAATATCATGACCGTCAAAAGGACTTCTCCGGATAAGGACAAAATCGAGGGGATGGAAGTTCCGGATGATCCAGGCAAAACTTTGTGGCGGGACATCGGTTTGTTGATCGTGGGAATTATAACCTTAGGTTTTGGCGCAAATTTTCTGGTAACGGGTGCGGTAGACCTCGCCAGAATCTGGGGACTGAGCGAAGCACTGATCGGGCTGACCATTGTTTCAATCGGTACCGGCACTCCGGAATTGGCAACAGCCCTGATGGCAGCTTACCGGAAAAACTCCGACCTTGCGATTGGGAATGCAGTCGGTTCAAATCTTTTCAACATAATGTTCGTGCTCGGACTGGCCGGACTCGTTGCCCCACTGGACGCCACAGGAATTAACTCATCAGACCTTTATGTGATGCTTGCGGTAACGCTTCTGTTGCTTCCCACTGTCTGGACAGGCCGTGTTCTTGACCGCAAAGAGGGTTTTCTCTTCCTAGCTATTTATGTCGCCTACCTTTATTATTTGTGGCCGACTTGAGATGCGGAAATAGATTACTCTGATTCCAAGTTTGTGCTTCAGTTTGCATGCTAATAAAACCTCACAACAAAACCTTTTAGCAAGAAATAACATTTCTTGTTCGGCAGGGACTATCTGTAACCAAAATCTAAAAGTCTAATACGATTTTTATTACCAAATCATATCAACAATTTTCCCGGCGCCATCCCACTTTTCGGTTAGCGCAGCAGATTTTTTGGTATCCACTCTCTGCGAGAGCACACTAAAACTTTTCTTATCCGAAGAAACGATAATCCAGGAAATGGTAATCAGTACAAGAGCGATGACTATTAAAATTTTCCAATTTTTCATACTACCTCTTTTACAGAAGTGCAGAGAAAATAAAATTTGAAAAAAACAACGAAACCACAAGGCGACTGTTCGACTCTCAATCTCAAACTGAAATTCAATCAGCAATCACCTTATTCACTTCCTTAATTATATACCTCTTTGGATTAGAATCAAATAGTATATTTTCCTTAAAAGAGTCAACAGCAGAACTGATCGAACAGCAAAAGACAAATTTTTAATTTTTTTTCTCTTGTCATTTTTACATAGTACTGTATAAATAACGCTTTCATTCGAGCCATCCAAAGAGTTATTGTCAAAAGTGGTGTTTGAGTAATCTTAATCAAGCGGCAATCCGGAATTCTGGAATCACCTCGATTTCACTCATGTCGCACACCAAGCAGGCCGTCAATCGGAACTACTTCATCATGGTACTGGAGTTGACGCAGGAAGCATGACGCAGACTCGAAATTGGCACCTTGATCGATGGTGTGTGGATGCCCACCAAACGGGAGTTTCTCGTCAGTTGTAAATGTTAAAAGTTCAAGATAGATATCTGTATTAGCAATAATTCCGAAAATTTTGATTTATGATAATTATTTAATTTATGCGAAAGTCTTAATTTATTTTTTCATCTGTAAATTCAATAATATGAGCTGCTGTCTTTCTGCTGAAATTGATTGGAGAAAATGCCAAAATTCATAGTTTTATATGTAAAGTACGTCGATTATGCTTCGACCAAGTTCGGCAGGATGGCGATGTATCTGATCTTTTTAATGATTGGCACTTTATTATTGGGTGCAATTACCCGCAATATATTGAACTTTCCTCTTTCCTGGACTGTAGAAATGGCCCAATTCACAATCACTGCTTACTATATTTTAGGCGGTCCGTACTCAATGCAGATGGATGACCATGTACGCATGGATTTAATTTATGGACTTTATTCAGATAAAACCAAAGCAAAAATAGATGTGTTTACAAACATTTTTCTTTTAGTGTATCTAATCGTGTTATTAATTGGATCGATTTCAAGTACTCAATATGCAATAGAATATGGCCAAAGAAAATTTTCCCAATGGAATCCGTCGATGATTCCAATCAAATTAATTATGACGTTTGGTATTTTCTTAATGATTTTACAAACTATCTCAACTTTTTTTAAAGACCTGGCAAAATCAAGGGGAGGTAGTATTACATGAGTTACGAATTGATCGGCATGAGCATGTTTGGCGGCATGCTCTTGATGATGCTGACAGGTCAACGAGTTTTTGCTGCCATTGGCTTTGTTTCATCTATTGCAGCACTTTTTCTGTGGGGCAATGGCGGTGTTGAGATGCCTTTTAGTGCAGCCTTCAAGTTATTTAACTGGTATCCTTTACTGACTTTACCTTTATTTATTTATATGGGCTACATCCTGTCTGAGTCAGGAATTGCTGATGAATTATACCACATGTTTCACGTCTGGTTCGGTGGATTAAGAGGAGGATTGGCTATTGGAACAATTGCACTCATGATAGTCATTTCAGCCATGAATGGATTAAGTGTTGCGGGCATGGCAATAGGTGCCACGATTGCGCTACCGGAAATGCTGCGGAGGGGTTATGACAAAATCATGATTACCGGCGTGGTGCAGGCCGGCAGTTCTTTGGGTATATTGATTCCACCAAGTGTTGTGTTGGTACTCTATGGAATGATTGCTCGACAACCTGTTGGCAAATTATGGCTTGCCGGAGCTATTCCGGGTTTTATGATGGCAGGACTTTTCATTATTTATATCGCAGTTCGTTGTAAACTTCAGCCAAATCTTGCACCTGCCTTAAGTGAAGAAGAACGTAATATGCCTTTTAGTGCAAAACTAAATGTATTAAAAGCAGGAATTACTCCATTTTTGATCTTCTTTTTTATGACTGGCTTATTCATTATGGGGATTACCAGTTTGGTAGAAAGCTCTGCAGTTGGCGCAACAGCTGCAACAATTGCTGCTTTTGCAAAACGAAGGTTGAACAGGAAAGTAATAGAAGCCACTATACGTAAAACGCTTGGTATTTCATGTATGTTTATGTGGATTATCCTTGCTGCACTTAGTTTTGGTGCTGTGTTTGATGGTATAGGTGCAGTTAAGTCAATCGAATCATTGTTTATTACCAACTGGAACTTAACGCCTTGGGAAGTGCTGATCATGATGCAATTATCCTATTTGCTAATGGGAACTTTTCTGGACGATACTGCAATGTTAGTCATAGTTGCACCATTGTATGTACCTTTGGTAAAGGAGTTGGGTTTTGACCCAGTTTGGTACGGAGTTTTATATACCATCACTTGCCAGATTGCATATATGACACCGCCTTTTGGTTACAATTTATTCTTAATGCGAGCGATGGCGCCGAAGGAAATTACTCTTATGGATATATACCGCTCAATCATCCCTTTTGTACTCATTATGACATTAGCATTGGTATTGGTCATGGTATTTCCCCAAATTGCCCTTTGGTTACCTGAGTATGTCTATGCGAGATAAAAGACTTTAACCGAAGTTATCGGTTATCGCCTAATCAGTTGAAACGTGGTTGCAACTGCTGGGTTTAATCTTAAAAACCACATTTTAGGAGCAATGTTATGGAAGAAAAAGAAACGATAAAACTTTCTACAAGAAATCCAGAAGGCCGTAGAGAGTTTATTAAAAAAGCTGGTATTGGAACGGCAGGAATATTGGCCGCCGGAACAGCTCCAATGGCCTACGCAAAAAGTAATCCCATCAAATGGCGTTTACAAACTTATTCCGGTGCTCCGTTAGGTGCACACGTTATCCTGCCACAAATCGAAGCTTTCAATAGAGCTGCAAATGGCGAGATGGAAATTGAACTGTATTTTGCAGATCAGTTAGTACCTACCGATGAGCTCTTTAGAGCCATGCAAAGAGGTGTTATTGATGCAGTGCAAAGTGATGATGCAACTATGGCATCGCCTGTAGATATCAGTGTGTTCGGTGGTTATTTCCCGTTCTCTACCCGCTACAGTTTGGACCTGCCAGTTTTGTTTAAATACTATGGCATGAATGAAATCTGGCAAGAGGCTTACGATGAGGTTAAGGGAGTTGAATGGCTCGGTGCAGGTGCATGGGATCCATGTCATATTTTCTCAAAAAAACCTATTCGCAGCCTAGCTGATATGAAGGGCAAACGAGTGTTTGGAGTACCTACTGCTGGAAAGTTCTTAGCTCGTTATGGTTTAATCCCTGTAACACTGCCTTGGGATGATATTGAAGTTGCACTACAAACCGGCGAACTTGACGGTGTTGCCTGGTGTGGATTCACTGAAGCTTATGAGGTTGGTTGGGCAGACGCCTGTGACTATGCCCTACTAAACAACGTAACTGGCGCATGGTGTGGTTCTTATTTTGCCAATAGCGAAAGCTGGAAAAAAATTCCACCACATCTGCAGGAACTCTTTAAACTATCCATGGACAGTTCACACTATTACCGCCAAATTTGGTACTGGGGTGGAGAAGCAAAGTTACGCGTAGAAGGCAAAAAAATGGAATTGACTACTATTCCGGCTAAAGAATGGGATCAGGTTGTTGCCGATTCAGCTGAATTCTGGGATGAAATGGCAGGTATCAGTCCACGTGCCGCAAAGGTTGTACAAATCTTTAAGGATTACTCAAAAGTAATGGAAAAAGCTGGTGTACCTTATCGTTACAGTTGAACAATAGTTTTATACTCAGGATCAATTGGTACTGAGGATAAAAATTGAAGCAGTTTTACTTTATCAGGATAATTAGTCTTATACATTAAATTAGAAAGTATGAATATTATTTATTTCTGATCTAAGTTTGACTTTCAAAAACAAGATTTGCCGGTTATTCTTTTAGAATCACCGGCATTTTTATTTACATAACAACACATCAAGAGGAACAAAGCATTGAAAGTTTAGGGTATAGACAGTTGAAAACTTTCAGAAGCACTTATGACTACACGGAAGGCCTTAATTTTGTTAGTGTAAAGTTATTTTGTCCAAACAACTTTCTATGAGTTGCAGTGCTTAAGCACTACAGCATTTTTCTCTGTACTGAAATTCAAACCTACGAAGCAACAATGCAGAATGTAAATTGGATCAATATTTTAGAATAATTTAACTATTAATCAGGAGATTAACAAAATGCGATTAGAAAATAAAGTTGCCATCATCACGGGTGGAGCAAGTGGTATAGGAAAAGAGTCATCCCTTTTGTTTGCAAAAGAAGGCGCAAAAATTGTGGTAGTTGATGTAAATGACGCAGAGGGTGAAAAAACCGTTGCTGAAATCAAAACCGCGGGTGGAGAGGCTGTTTACGCACATGCGGATATTTCAAAAGCCGCGGATTGCGAAGCGATGGTCAAAACCGCTGAAGATCAATTCGGAAAACTGAACGTGATGTTCAACAACGCCGGAATCATGGACAGCCGTGACGATAATGCGCTTGTAACTGAAGAGGAAGTTTGGGATTTAACTATGGCAATCAATTTGAAAGGCGTCTTTCTCGGCTGTAAATACGGCATCGCGGCCATGCTGCGCGCAGGTGGTGGATCAATAATCAATACCGCGTCTTTCGTGGGACTGATGGGCGCAGCGACTCCGCAAGTTGCCTATACTGCCAGCAAAGGTGGAGTGATCGCTTTGACACGTGAATTATCAGTGATTCATGCCCGTGAAAACATCCGCGTAAACGCGCTCTGCCCAGGACCTTTGAGGACAGAGTTGCTAATGAAGTTTCTCGACACTGAAGCCAAAAAGCAAAAACGTCTCGTTCATATTCCAATGGGACGTTTCGGTGAAGCAAAGGAAATGGCGTTTGCTGCTTTGTTTCTTGCTTCAGATGAATCTTCTTACACAACCGGAACAGAATTTGTGGTGGATGGCGGAATTACTTCGGCTTACGTAACTCCGGAGTGATTTCTCTGCTTATGCTCCCCACTTAGCTTTTACTGCCTCACGATCTACTTCATCATTGACGTGAGGCAGTTTTTCCACAAAAATTACCTGCCGCGGTTTTTTGAAACCCGCAATCTGCTCGCCGACAAAATCACGTACTTCGTCCAGGGAAAGATTTGAATCTTCTTTGCAGACACAAATCGCTTTTACCACTTCGCCCCAGGTCTTATCCGCAACTCCAATCACGCAGCATTCATTGATTTCAGGATGCTTCAGCAAAGCATTTTCCACTTCTCCCGGATACACATTCTCACCACCTGTTTTGATCAGTTCTTTTTCTGCTTTCCTTTTGACGTACCACAGATAACCGTCTTCATCAAAACGTCCAATGTCTCCGGTGTGATGCCAACCGTTACGCTGTGCATAGGCTGTTGCTTCGGTCATCTCCCAGTATTCGAGAAAAATATTTTCCCCGCGTACAACAATTTCACCTTCTTCACCTGTTGAAACCAGTTCATCAATTTCATTTACAACTGCAACTGAATTAAGCAAAGTGGCCTGTCCAGAAGCTCCCGGCCTTTCCGCAGCGGGAGAAGCCGTCACAAATGCCGTGGTTTCTGCTTGTCCAAAACCGGTCCAGAAAACCGCGGATGTTTCTTCATGCAGACGTTGAATATTCTGCGGACCTTCTAATCCGTAAACCAGCTTTAAACTTTCCAATCTGGAACCGCTCTCTTTCGCGGCATCAAGTACACGTTCCAGCACCGGCGGAAACGAACCGAAATATGTTAGTTGTTCAGCATCAATCAACTGCACCGCTAGTTTTTCTTCAAACTGCTTGAGCAAAACATTCTTGCCGCCACTGATAAAAGTAGCCCACGCAGAGGTCAGTCCCATCACATGAAAAATCGGTAGTGCCGCCAAATGGCCTTTGATCGATTCTCGCCCAAAATGTTGTAAATGAATTGCAACTGACGCCATTACATTTCGCTGACTCAGCAAAGCGCCTTTAGGAATGCCGTCCACGGCCGCAGTTGGAATTATCAACCAACCTTCATCCACACTCGGTTGGGGCTCAGTCAGTGCTGAAGGATCTTCATCTATGAATTGGTCAAAAGACGTAGAAAGTATAGAAGCTTCATCAATACTGTACAACTGACGGGCAGGCAGCAAATCACGGAGTGCTTCCGCCTGTTGTTCGTAACTCGTTTGAAAGAGCAGAGCTTTTGGTTTTGTACTTTCAAGCACCAAACGCATTTCATCGGCACTTGTACGGGTATTCAAACAAACCACAATTAAACCGATTCGTGAACATGCGGCCAAAAGCAGAGCGTATTCGGCACAGTTATCTAAGAGAACGACAATTCTGTCTCCTTTCTCAAAACCCGTATTCAACAGTCCTCGTGCCAGACAATTGACGTGAAACGGCACCTCAGCAAAAGTGAGTCGTAAATCTCCTGAAACCAGTGCGGTTTCTTTCGGAAATTTTTGGGCGTTACAAACAATACAATCATAAATAGAGTGTTCTCGGATAGCCATGATGTCCTTATTAAACTGTTAAAGTGATGCAAGCAAACGCTGATGAATATTTTCAAATTTGCCATTACTCATGATTAAGACAACATCTCCTGAGCGGCAATTTGTTTTTAGATGTTTAATTATCTGCTCAACTTCAGGGAATTCATAGGCAGAAATTTTTTTATTTTTCAATGATTTCAAAACTTCCTTAATTTCCAGACGCTGTTCTTGAGGAATTTTTTCCAAACGATGGAGTGTTGTTAAAATGACTTCATCTGCATCCTTGAATGAATCAATCAAAGCTTGTTGATGTATTTTACGGACGCTGGTATTGCTCCTTGGTTCAAAAACAGCTACCAAACGGCGTCCATTATGTTTTTGTTTGATCGCTGAAATAGTCTCACGAATTGCCGTAGGATGGTGTGCAAAGTCATCATAAACTGCAACCCCGTTTACTTCACCCCGTAATTCCTGCCTCCTGCGGACACTCTTGAACGAATCAAAAGCCGCCTGAATTATTTTATCAGAAATACCATTATGCCGAGCCAGAATTATTACACCCAAAGAATTTAATACATTGTATTTTCCTGAAAGTTTTAGTGCGAATTTTTGCGACTGCGGATAATTTTTCTGAGCTTTGTTTATTACTTCAAACTTGGTTCCGGATTCACCGGTTTCAATGATTACTGCTCTCACTTCATTTGCTTCTCCAAAGCCGAATTTAATCACAGGAGAATATGCCGACTCCAGCACATTTTGCAAATTCACGTCATCTCCATTTGCGACAATCAATCCGTTTTGTGGGATGAGACGCAGCATCAGTCGGAAAGATTTTTTAATATCTTCGAGTGAATCAAAAATATCCGCGTGATCAAATTCGAGATTATTAAGTATTAATTGATCCGGAAGATAATGGAAAAATTTTGAACGTTTGTCAAAGAAAGCTGTGTCGTACTCATCTCCTTCTGTGATAAAATAACTGCCAATTCCATCCTGGCAACTTGTGCCAAAATTTTCCGCAATTCCTCCAATCATAAATCCAGGTTTTTTTCCTGCAAATTCAAAAACCCAGGCGAGTAAAGAGGAAGTGGTTGTTTTTCCATGAGTTCCGGTCACAACGAGCGAAGTTTTACCACGGATGAAATACTCTTTAAGTAATTCCGCCATTGAGATATAAGGCAGTTTGCGCTCCAGAACCGCTTCCACTTCCGGATTACCTCTTGAGAGGGCATTGCCGATCACAACCAAATCCGGAACAGGTTCCAAGTTTTTTGCGTCAAAACCATTTTGTACAGTGATGTCATATTGCTCAAGCAAATCACTCATCGGCGGATAAACATTTTCGTCAGAACCACGAACTTGATGACCACGCTTTTTTAATAACATTGCCAGCGATGCCATTCCTGTCCCGCAGATTCCTGAAAAATGAATGACTTTATTTTTATCTTGTGAAGATAACATCAAAATAGAATTTACTACGGCTTTTTGAAAAGACGGGAGGGAGCGGCGCAGACTTTGAGATTTTCAACGAATTCAAAGAATCCGCATAACTAACAAAGTTCTGTCTGAATCAGCAAGAACAGGTACAGCATTTTAAGCAGGTTCAGATAAGTTTGCGGCCCCAACTAAAAACGTCCATCGTAAACCCTTTCGCCAATTTTACAAGCCAGTAAGCTAAAAGTTTCACGCTCAAAAGCACCATCAAGACCTTCACGGAGTTCATCGCGATTGGAAACCCAACGTCCAATTCCACCCAAAGCCTCCGCAACGGCAGGAAAATCAGTTGCACCAAAATCAACTCCAAGATTAGGCAATCCGGAATTGCGCTGTTTCAGTTCAATCAGTGCCAGAGATTCATCAACAAAAACAATAATTACCACCGGTAATTTCAAATCCCTGAGCGTCGCCAATTCACCCAAAACCATTTCCATTCCGGCATCTCCGACAAAGGCCACGACAGGCCGTTCCGTTGAGTTCAAACGAAAACCAATCGCAAGCGGCACGGCGCATCCCATCGTACAAAGCGCAGTGGATTGCAGCAAACCGCGTGCTTCGTAACATTCCCACTGTTGGCTCAGTAATATTCTGTGCGCACCGCTATCCACAGTGGCAACTCCGTTACGTGGCAAAGTTTTACGCACAACTTCAATCACTGCCGCAGGTCCCCATACTTCGTTCGTTTCTGAAGTTCCGGTTCCAGGAAATATTGATTTCAGTTCGCTCCTGACTTTTTCCGGTTCTCCATTTTTCCAGACTGAATTTGCGGAAACTCCTTTACGCAAAGTTTTCAAACCTTCGCCAACATCACCGATAAAACTCAAGCTTGCACGGTGCATGTAATGCGTGTTCGGAACAGCGCAAAATTCAAGCACCCTAGCTCCTTCATCCCAGGGATTGCGCCAGCCGACACGCATTTCAATCGGATCATATCCGGCCAGGATAATCAAATTGCTTTCCCGCACCAACTGCAACAATTGTTCGTCGGCCAAAGGCGAAAGTCCGGCTCCACCAAGTGCCAGCGGATCGTCTTCCGGAAGAACACCTTTTGCCTTGTACGTCGTGATTAACGGAATCCGGAAATCACGCGCAAATTCCGCGACTGCATTTTCCACGTGCTGATTCAGTACATCAACTCCGGCAATTAGCAAAGGCCGTTTTGCTTCCCGCAACCAGTTTCTCGCGGTTTCCAAATCTGCTCCATCTGCAGGTGTTGATTGGGAAGGCATATTGCGGACAATCATGTTTCCTTCCGCCGGAACGTCCGCTGTGGGTTGTGATTTCCCCGCCAAACTGATCGGCAGATCGATATGTACAGGACCTGGTTGTCCATCCAGCGTAATGGCAAGTGCTTTATCAATCGCTATATCAACAGCGCCATCAACGACTTTTATACTGGCCTTTGTGATTGATTTTAGCAACTCACTGTGGTCTAAAACCTGATGCGTGTAAGTCAGGGTTTCAAGATCATCGACACATCCACTGAGAAATATCAGCGGCACCCGATCCTGGAATGCATTCGCCACAACATTCACCGCATTGGTGACTCCCGGACCAAGCGTCGCCACTAAAATTCCGGGTGCGCCATCTGAATGGAATCCGCCTTCCGCCATGAATCCGGCACAATTTTCGTGTTTTGTGAGCACAAATTCAATTCCGGATTTTCTCAGGCCGTCCATCAAAACCAAAACTTCTCCGCCCGGAATTCCAAATGCCCTGCGACATCCTGCGCGATATAGTCTTTTACCAATTATTTCAGCAGAATTTGCCATTATTTTTTCTCCTTTTCCGCCAATTTCAAATGACCGTCCCTGGTTTGCGGAAGTTTGCGCTCAAGCAATGCGGAAGCCACAACCGTTCGCAAAATCTGCGCTGTGCCGCCACCGATAGTAAACATACGCGCATCACGCGCCATACGCTCCAGCGGCAAGTTGCGGGAATATCCGGCTGAACCGAAAATTTGCAATGCGTCATTCGTAACTTTGATCGCCATTTCTGAGGCAAAAATCTTGGCCTGCGCCGCTTCCTGCATGTCCGGAAAACCCGGAACGTCCGGTGCGACTTGTCCAGAACTACCGGAACCTGAGCATGCAGCTTTGTGAAGAAGCAACCGCGCGGCTTCAAGTTGCGTGTGCATGTCCACCAGCATCCATTGCAATCCCTGAAATTCACAAATCGGGCGACCGAATTGTTCACGCTGCTTTGAATATTCCAAAGCCAATTCATAGGCTCCGGCGGCAATTCCCAGCGCCACGGTTCCGGCTCCGACTCGTTGACCGTTGTAAGCGTTCATCAATCTTGCAAATCCGTGCCGTAAACCTTCCGCCGGAACGTCCGGTGCGAGCGGAATCAACGCCATTTCTTCCGGAACTTCCAAATCCTCGCAAATAATTTGCGTTTCCGGAATTCCGCGCATACCCATAGCCGGTTCGCGTGTGCCGATTTTCAAACCTTTTGCGCCGCGTAAAGCGATAAATGCGGCAATTCCCTGCGGTTCGTCATTTTCGAAAACACGCGCAAAAATCAAATGAAATTTGGAAACTCCGCCCCCGGTAATCCAGTGTTTCGTGCCGTTGAGAATGTAACGGTCTCCTTTGTGATCTGCGCGTGTTGTCATTTCGGTAGCCGCGCTTCCGGCTCCAGGTTCAGTGATACAGATGGCTGGTTTGTCTCCGCTTAAAACGTGTTCTGCCGCCAATGTTTTCTGTACTTCTGAACCGTATTTCATCACCGCCCCAACAGCACCCATGTTGGCCTCCACAACAATCCGCGCCGAAACTCCGCAGGCCTTCGCGATTTCCTCAATCACCAATACCACGTCAAGGTACGACATTCCGAGACCACCGTATTCTTCCGGAATTGTCATCCCCATGAAGCCCTGCTTTGTCAGTAGCTTCACATTTTCCCAAGGATACTGTTCCGTGCGATCGATTTCAGCCGCGCGTGGAGCGATCTCTTTTTTGGCAAACTCACGAGCGCTTGCTTGCAGTTGTTTTTGGTTTTCAGAAAGTTCAAACATTTTTTTATTTTCAATAATGGCAGAGTTATTTTTGTTTTAAACTTCACCTTTCAAATACATTTTCCTTCTTGTTTCCGGAATTTTTTCAATTGCGTAGCGTAACATTGTGCGAGGCATTTCTTTATAATGTTCCTGCAAAAATTCTTCTTCAAATTCAATTTCTCTTTTGCCGACTTCACGGAGCATCCAACCGACTGCTTTTT
>JGI11757J15750_1000190_pt1 | contig 12096 bp, 15 predicted proteins | sample DeeseametaMP0759_FD_15750 | JGI IMG/M metagenome (IMG submission 15750) | reverse complement strand
GAAAGAAGGATATGTGCTTTGTTGATTTCCTTATATCTCCAGAGTTCTACCTTGTGTTGCAACACTTCGTATTAACATTTTCTTGAGGTCTTCTCTTTTGAATTCTGGAAATTCCAGCAAGAGTCTTTTAACTTCTTCGGTTTCACCTTTAAGCGCATGTCGCTGAATTGCCTGAAGTGCGTCATGCTCTGTCATGTGCTGTGCTTCCGCTTCACGGGTATTATGTGGAATCAGGGTGTAACCGGAAATTTTATTCCTTTCACTCGCTACTTCAAACCTATACTCATATTTTGTAATTTTTTTATTTTCCATTCTTTTTTCTTTTTTAAATTGGCTGTTTCTTCCAATGCTTGAGTAAAAAATGAAATTGTGAGTGCATTGTTGATAGTCAGACTTTAGCATACATCAGCAGCGATAATACTCAAGTCCAAGACTCTTGCCAAGCTTTTATCAACTGAAATTAATTTGAAACATTAGTGGAGACTTATCAATAATTTTTCGTAAGGGATTTGTGCAGAACAAGAAATAAGCGGTTCCTCTGTTTCCGCTGTACGGGCAAGAATGTTTATTCCTAGAAATGTGTCATGGAAGGTCAGGGAAATTTCTGTGCCCATAATAGCCGGAACTAGCTCAGCTTCAAAAAGGGTGTTGCTGCACAAATTCAGTTCCACTACATCCTGCAACTTGCCTTGAAAACGCAGCGTCCCGCCTTGTTCTTCAAGGATGATTTCCTCTTGAGTATGATGCCTGAGAAAATCCAGTAGTTTACTTTTGTTCCAATCCACTAATCATCCCAAATTGAATCCACGGGAAGCGCTACCTCATCAATTTGCGGTGGAGCCGTAGCTTCAAGAAGACGTTCTTTTTTTACTACTTCTCCGAGATAAAGCAATAGTTCCGGAATTCCGTCTTTGCTTACAGATGAAACACGAAATACAGTTTCTCCCGCAGTTTCAAGAATCTTCTGCAAGTCATCCAATGCGTCAAAATCTGAAACACTATCCATTTTTGTGAAGGCAACGGCCCTGGATTTTTCTAAAAGTTTTGGCGAAAACAGTTCTAATTCCTCAATCAAAGTCGCATATTCTTCCTCCGGAGGATTTTCTGAAAATCCGGAAACATCCAGCAGCAACAACAAACTTGCCGTGCGCTCTATGTGTCGTAAAAAACGATCGCCCAGACCTCTACCGTCATGCGCTCCAGCGATAATTCCCGGAATATCCGCAATCACAAATGGATCCAGATCGGCAATTTTCACAACTCCAAGTTGCGGAACAAGCGTGGTAAAAGGGTAATCCGCGATTTTGGGACGTGCCTGCGAAACACTGCTGATCAGCGTAGATTTTCCGGCATTTGGAAAACCAACCAAGCCGACATCTGCCATCAATTTTAGTTCCAGCCGAACCCAGCAATCATGGCCCGGTTCGCCGGGTTGGTGATATTCAGGAGTCCGGTTCGTTGACGTTTTGAAACGCGCGTTGCCCCGTCCACCGCGTCCTCCTGGAAAAAGCAGGTATTCTTTTATTTCAACCACTTCCAGTAAAATAACTCCCGTTTCAATATCTTTGACCACTGTTCCCAAAGGAACCTGAATATGTAGCTCTTTACCGTTACGTCCGTGTTTATCGCTTCCGCTTCCGTTCATTCCGTGTTCCGCATGTTGGTGCTGCTGAAATGAAAGATCAAGCAGTGTATTCTTGCCGATGTTTCCAACCAGAAAAACGTCTCCGCCTTTCCCTCCGTCACCTCCATCAGGACCGCCATGTGGAATATATTTTTCTCTCCGGAATGCAGTACAGCCGGCACCGCCGTTTCCGGAACGGACATGGATTTTTACTGAATCAACAAATTTCATAAAAAGCGGAAAACGAGGTGAAAAATTGGCTTAAAAAGACAGAATTTAAACAAACAATATTTTACTCGAAGTTAGTTTGAAGGGCAAGTCGTGCAGGCATTTACAGATGTCTGTCTCTTTTTATTTGCCATTTTTAGAAAATACGGTATAACTCAAACGAAAATATAAATCGTTTTTTAAAACATAATTTTTAAGCCAAGACATGGAAGAAGCAATCACCGAAGGAGTTCAGGTTCGGGTTGAAGCATTTTACCTTGAAACGCATTCATTGCCTGAAGAGGAGCGCTATGTCTTTGCTTATCGTATCCGCTTGAAAAACTTAAGCCGGAGAACAGTGCAGCTTTTACGACGCCACTGGATTATTACTGACAGCAATGGTGAAATAAATGAGGTGAAAGGCGAGGGAGTAGTAGGTGATCAGCCTGTATTGGAACCCGATGAGGAATATGAATACACGAGCGGTTCTCATTTAAAATCGCCCGTAGGAACGATGCATGGCACTTATCAAATGACAACCACAGATGGTGTAGAATTTGAGGTGACAATTCCCTGCTTTACACTTGCAGTACCCGGAGTTATAAATTAATTTGCGAATTATTTGAAATTCAGCCAAATTGCTCCGGAACCTCCAAAACGTGGTGGAGCCTCATGAAAATCACGCAGAAAAGGTTTTCCATTACGCTCAAGCCAATGCTTAACTTCTCTCTTCAGCACAGGGCCTCGGTCGCCTGAATTGCGGCCTTTTCCGGTGATGATCAAGGCGGTGCGGAATTCTTGCTTATGACAGGTCATCACAAAGTTTTGTACCATCATGATTGCTTCTTCACGCGTTTTGCCGTGCAGGTCAAGCTCCTCATCTGGTCTGGGAACAGAGCTGGTTGAGGATTGTTTTTTTTTCGTGGAAGATTTGGAAACAGAAATTTCCAATGCGGGCTCTTTGTCCGGAACATCGCTGATGCCGTCAAAGATTTGTTCCATCAAAGAATCATTCTGTTCCGATTCTTCAAAAATTAGACTGGACGAAGTTGAGCTTTTCTGGCCCATGTGGTCCCGCAATCAGAAATAATAACGTGCTGAAATGGCATTGTAGAACCCCTGAGTAACATCGCCGACGCCCTGTTGACGCAGCACGCCTAATTCCAGTGAAATACCAAAATTCGGACTGCTCCTCGGGAAAAACTCACTGCCGGAGAAAAATCTAAACGCGGTACCACGTTTACTGTCTTTGGAGATAATTCCTGTGCCCGCGCCATAAAAAAGGTCACTTGTACCTTCTACTTTGAAAACTCTGGCATAACGTAATTCAAAGCTGAAAGTGTTAGTCGCGCCTGAACTGTAACCAACCATCAATTCCGCAGAATCAACCGCGCTCAACCAGTTTTTAACCGAAAGGTTTTCCTCATTTCCATTCGGACGATAATGGAAACCTATGCCAATTCTCCGCGCAAGACTACGCTCAGAGGTGTCAAATTCGATAAGGCTCAAATCCGCCCTGTCAATTTTTAATTCCTGAGCAGTCAGTTTAGATTCAAGAAACAAAGTTTTTTCATCCATTATTCGAATTTTACCTTCCAGAGATTCTCCGCTGTTAAGGCGTAAAGTTGCCGCGTTTACGGGAATTGTAAAAAGGAGCAGGGTCAGCAGAAGAAGTGTTTTTTTAAGCATCGTTCTTTGTTGTTTATAGTTTTTCAAAAGTGTTTGATGCAGCAGAATGAATGCAATTCGTGAACCTTGCTTTTTAAGTTACCGAGGTCAAGCTGACTTAGAACAAGGTATCCTCTTGTGACCGCAGTGTTTTCTTGACTTTAGGGTTCCATTTAGCCCACAATGTATCTGGTCATTATTTTAATTGCTACAGCAACAAAGCCGAAACGCTCCACTGCCTTTTAAAGCTTATGAAAAAAATTCATCCAACCGCCATCATCGAAGATGGTGCAGATATTGGCGCTGATGTTGAAATAGGCCCCTATTGTTTGATAGGATCGGGCGTCAAAATTGGTGACGGATGTCAGCTTAAATCCCACGTAATTCTGAGTGGGGAGACTACAATTGGAACAGAAAATATATTTCACCCTACGGCCTACATCGGTGGCGAACCCCAGGATATAAAATATAATCAAGAAAAAACACTGGTAAAAATCGGTAGCAATAACACCTTTCGCGAGGGTGTTTCTGTACACCGTGGTACAGTAGGCGGTGGTGGAGAAACGGTGATTGGTGATGACAATTTATTGATGGGTTATGTGCACGTGGCTCACGACTGCCACCTCGGCAACCATAACATTCTGGCCAATTACACCGGTCTGAGTGGACATGTTTCTTTGGACAACTATGTTACCCTCGGCGGACAAAACGGAGTCGCGCAATTTTTGAATGTAGGATCTTATGTTTACACAGGCGCGGCTTCCCTGATTGACCGTAACATTCCACCATACGCGACAGGATATGGAAACCGTTTTGAAGTAAAAGGTGTAAACATTGTTGGTTTAAAACGTCAGAATTTCAGCCGCGAGGCAATCGGCGAAATTCTTGAAGCACACAGAATTTATTATCGCTCAGAACTAAAAAATGACGAAGCACTGCGGATTATAGAGGAAACATTTGGTGAAAGTTCCGCAATCCGGGCATTTCTGGACTTTATTTATTCTGTAGACGGAAGCAGCAAACACTGAGTTTAGTATCAAGAGAGATTTGGAATGGCAAGCACCAACGATGCACTGGAAGAGCGCCTGCTGCAATACTTGCTTGAACAGGAAACGAAAAAGAAATGGGAAGAATGGTTGCAGTGGCTTGCAGACCTTGATTGTCCTCTTTCATTTGATAAACCACTCCATATCCCAAATCGTCCTTTTAGTTTTCAAACTTGGCTGACAGCATGCGAGCAACAGTTGAGTCAACATCCGGACTGGCAGGCACGGCTAAGTACACCGGCATGGCTCAAAAGGCAGCAAGTGACGGTCATGCCGAAAATACTCAAAAGCGGAGAAAACCAAATTCCTGGAATTGCGGAAATTGGCGCACTGAATTCAGAGTTAGCTCGATTGATTGATCAAATACACACGGTTCAGCAGCGCATAACTCACTTGGAAACAGGTACTTCACAAAGAACAATAACGCCGGCAGGACAATCCGCGTCNAAACAAATTCCNGCCGTTACTGTTCCTTCTGTGACTTTACCGGTAAGCGGATTATCTGATCCTCTCGGTCGTCCGGATCTTGCCCGTACACTTGAGAGGGAATTGCAGATGCTCAATAAAGGTGGAAACACAAAGGCTTCTCCAAACTCAAAAGGTGGCATAGATTCTCCTGAACCGGAGATTGTTTCACTCAAGGAAGCATATCTAAGTTTTAATCGCTGGTGTGACCAATTTGACGAGGTTCATCTTGATTTGCAGGAATTTGTGAATGGAACACTCAGGGTTCCGAGCAGTCATCAAATTTCATTTCAGCAATTCAGTCACCGTGTCCTAAAAAACGCAAAAGAATTGAAAGAATTGGAGCATGTCATGGAATCCTTTTCCAGGCTACGTAGCGGCGGTGTTGATATAAAAATGGAGGAATCTCTCAGCACTGCCGAAATTTCGGAATCCGCCACTGACTTGTAATAAATAATCTACTCTCTCAAAATGCTTGAACAAATAAACATGCTCCGCGAAAAGGGGCAAANCGAGCTTAAGGCCTTAAGCAAAACCGATCAGTTGCCGGATTGGTATCATAAATATCTGGGACGCAAAGGTGATCTCACCGCTTTTCTAAAACAACTCGGGACTCTTTCTGCGGCTGAGCGGCCGTCAATGGGAAAGGTAATCAATGAAGTCAAACAGGAATTTCAGCAATCTTTTGATTTGCGCCAAAAAACTCTACGTGAAAGCAAGCTCCATGAAGAACTGGAAATTGACGATCTGGACGTAACCCTTCCAGGACGTCCCTGTACGACAGGCCACCTGCACTTGACAACCCAGACTTTGCGCCGCATTTATCAAATTTTCCAGGAAATGGGATTTCAGGTTTATGAATCACCGGAAGTGGAAAGTGACGAATATAATTTTCAGCTGCTGAACATTCCGGAATATCATCCTGCGCGTGATATGTGGGACACCTTCTGGGTCAATGACGAAGTAGTTTTGCGTACCCACACTTCACCCGGACAAATTTGGGCAATGCGGGAATATTATCCTGAACCAATTCGGGTGATTCTTCCGGGAAAATGCTATCGTTACGAACAAATCACTCCTCGTTCAGAACATCAGTTTTTTCAGGTTGAAGGATTAACAATCGGAAAAAATATCAGACTAACAGACTTGATCGGAGTGATGAGTGAATTTGCGCACAAAATGTATGGTGCGGAACGTAAAGTTCGAATCCGCGGAAGTTACTTCCCGTTCACTGAACCCAGCATCGAAATTGATATGAGCTGCAGTTGTGTAGACAAAGCCGGTTCTGGTACTGTCGGTTGTCGGCTCTGTAAAAATACGGGCTGGCTGGAAGTCGCCGGAGCAGGGATGGTGCATCCGGTTGTCTTGCGAAACGGCGGATATGATCCGGAAGAATGGAGTGGATTTGCCTTTGGGATGGGTGTGGAGCGGCCTGCGCTGCTAAAACACAACATTGACGATATCCGCTACTTTTACGGCAACGACCTGAGATTCTTGCGGCAATTTTGATTATGCTTGATAACTTTGATCCGCAGGAAAAGAAGGTGATTCTGATCTTTATCGCCGTACTTTTATTGGGACTGGTTTATGTGGGGACACATGATTTGCAGTTTGGACAGCCGCAACAACCTTACGGGACTCCGCTTCCGGAAGAGGAAGCATCTTCGTCCGGAATATATCTTTAAAGTTGCTGACAGAATTTAGTTCTGCAAAGGAACACTGAAAGGTCGCAACTTTTGTTATCCTCCCAAAAACAAACGTCCTACATCCGGATTTTCCAATAATTCATCTCCGCTGCCGGCCATGGCTAGATTTCCGGAAACAAGCACATAACCGATATCACAGAATTCGAGACCTTTCTTGGCATTCTGTTCTACCATAATAATGGTCTTGCCTTCATTTCGTTGAAGGTCATCGAGAATCTCAAATACCATGTCAATGAAACGCGGCTCCAGGCCAATCGACGGTTCATCGACAAGCAGAATGTTGGGTTCCATTACCAACGCTCTTGAAATTTCCAGCAGACGTCTTTCTCCTCCTGAGAGCACCTTTGCAGGTTTGTTTCGCCTTGCTTTTAGTCGATCATATTTCTCAAATATGCGCTCTGTTGATTGCTTTGCGGCATCCGTGTTTTCCTTTAGATAACCTCCCATCATCAGATTTTCTTCCACTGTCATGTCCGGAAAAACCGAATTATCCTGAAGGATATAGGAGATTCCGGCCTCTTTTAGTTTCTGGCTGGAACTCATTTGAGTGATTGTCGTTTCAGTATCACCAATCTGAGTCAGAATATTTCCGGAATAGATATTTGTAAAACCAAAGATAGAATGCAATACCGTAGATTTACCTGCTCCGTTAGGACCAATCATACAGAGCGACTGCCCTTTACCAACCTGCAGGTTAAAGTCATGAAGGATTTCCATCTTCCCGTAACCCGCGTGAAGACCTTCAATTTTCAAAAAAGGATCACCCTCGACAAGTCCGGCTATTTTTTCTTTGCCAACTGTTTCTGCAATTTCCTGAGCCTGTCGATTGACGTCCTCAACGGAAATGATGTTTTCAACTTCCCCATCATGATAGCCAAATGAAGATTCAGATTTAGTATTTTTAGGAGAGATATCCTCTGGCATCAATGAGCTCCAAGGTAGGCGTTGATGACATTTTGATCGTTTTTAATTTCTTCCGGAGTCCCATGAGCCAGCATTTCCCCGTGAGCCAGACAGTATATACTGTCTGCCAGATTCATCACCACTCTCATATTGTGTTCAATAACAAAGAGAGTGATACCGAATTCATGGTTGGCCCGTTTCAAACGATTAATCAGCCCATTGATCAAAGTAGGATTGATGCCAGCAGTCGGCTCATCAAGAAGCAACACCTTGGGTTCATTCATCAAAGCCATGGCAAACTCCAGAAGCTTTTGCTGACCAAATGAAAGGTCGCCTGAAATTAGATGGCGTTTGGCAAAAAGACCAACGAATTCCAGCAAGTGTTCAGCCCGTTCAGTCAATTCCTGAGGATACTTTCGAAACATATCAAACCAACCTGTATGGTGGTGCGCGGCAGATATCAGCATGTTCTTAACACAATCCATTTCTGAGTAGATTCTTGTTTGCTGAAATGTCCGGAGAATCCCCAATCTTGCAATCTTTTGCACCCGCATCTTTGAAATTTCTCGATCCGCGAACTGGATGGTTCCGGAATCAATGGGATGATATCCAACGATAGAATTGAAAAGGGTAGTTTTTCCGGATCCATTCGGACCAATCAAACCGGTAATTTTTCCAGTCTGCACATCAAGAGAAATGTCGTGGTTAGCAACTACTCCCCCAAAAGATTTGTTCACTCCCCTGACCTCAATAATATTACTCATGAGACCACTTTATTATTAACAGAGTTTGTTCCTTTAGCTGAAACCACATCTTCATCAACTTTTATACCAAATAAATCCGGCCACTTTTCCATCACCCAACCCATTATTCCCTGCTGGAAAAAAACCACATTAATGATAATCAGGCTCCCCAGTGCAACCCATTGCCAGCCAAGCAGATAGGTCCAGGTAATTTCTTTAATCAAGTGAAAAAGAACCGCACCAATGACAGGTCCCCAAAGAGTGCCCTTGCCTCCCAGCAATACCATAAGAACCATGAAGATGCCAAAAGTGACAGTAGGGAATGCCACTTCAAGAGGTTCAATGAATCCAGTCATGTTGCCAAATATTCCTCCAGAAATACCCAGGAAAAATGCTGCAAATGACCAGGCGATAGTCTTGTAGCGGTTGGTATGGATTCCCATTGCTTCGGCCTTTTCTTCATCATCACGGATGGCGTTGATTGCCAGTTGGAACCTGGTTGAATAAAGCCATTTGAGAAAGATGAAAGTGCTGACTGCAGAAACAAAAGAGAGAGAATAAAAAAACACTGCGCGGTCGTCCGGATCCCCCGGATACATTGGTACGGTGATACCTCCACCTCCCCCTACGTAGTCCCATGTACCAACCAGCTCACCGGCAGCAATAGCAACACCAAGCGTACCGATCGCGAAATACGGTCCACGAAGGCCAAAGACAATCCATCCAAAAATCACCGCCAAAACCAAAGAAAATAATGCCGCCAGTACCAATCCAAGAGCCAAGCCGCTGAAGTACTGGTATGGTGTATAATCAATTTTTACTGCGCCAAAATGCGCGGTATACTCTGCGACATCATAATACATCCCTATCTGGACAACGACGCAGACGTACATGCCTGCACCAAAGAACAGGATGTTACCCAATGAATTGTACCCCATCTGACCACCAAGGATGTCCCAGGTCAACGCAAACAGAATCATCAACCAAAGTATTGCCAGTTGAAAGGTATAAGCAGGGAAAACAACTGGAGCAAAGATTCCGACCAGTAGTATTCCTCCGTAAAAAAGGATTTTCTTTAGTTTGAGATTCACTTAACTACCTGACGCTGACGGCCTTGAATGATTTGACGGATAATGAGAACTCCCACCAAAAGTCCAACCACTGTAGCCTGTTGAAATTCTGCACCTAAAATAAATCCACTGAATTGTTCCACTGCTCCCAGACCCAAAGCAGAAAGAATCACCCCAATGAGATTGCCAAATCCTGCTGATGTGACGATTACAAAGGATCTGATTGAATGAGTCATGCCAAAAAATGGCTGAATGACCCAGATTATGGAAATTAAAACTCCCGCAATTCCGCAAATCCCCGCATTGAGTGAGAAAGTGAAAGCATAAACCCGGTCGGTGTCAATGCCCATGATTCGTGCGGCACGCGCATTCTGTGAGGTAGCTCTTATAGCACGACCCATCCGACTTTTTTTCATGAAAACTGTAATCAGGAGTGCCATTGACATTGCCAACAGGAAGGACACTAATTTGGTATCGGCAATCGTAATTTCTCCATCAAAGAATTCCCGGATTGCCATGCCTGATTCAACCGTCTGCACATCAGGTCCATAGGCAAGATTGATCAATTGCTGAATCACAATGGCCAGGCCGAAAGTAGCCAGAAGTGAGGTGAAAAGATCCCGCTCTATCACACGGCGGATGATGGTAATGTACAACACCCAGCCGAAAACGAACATCAACACGAAAACAAAAGGAATAGTCAGGATGGGATGCAAATTAAAAGGAGATTCTGAGAGAGTGAAAGCAATGTAGCCTCCCATGATGACAAAATCTCCCTGGGCAAGATTCTTGATATTCATCACTCCCCAGACCAAAGCCAGACCATAGGCGGCAAGAGCGAAAATAGAACCGATCAAAATACCATCGATAAGTAGCTGCAGATTCAGCAGTGGCACCAAACCCAACAGGCTTAAGTTGTCAAACATGAAATTGTAGATTCGTGGTAGGAAAAGCAAAGCGCTCCCGTGTTTAAACGGGAACGCTTGAAAATACTACTAGGAAATGAAAATCAACGGGGCCAATCAACAGAGTGAGACGCCCATTCAGGAGGAGCAACTACATTCAGTTTGCCATTCTGAATCTGCCTCAGCACCATCGGCTTGGCAATGTTGTTACCCGCTTCTGAAAAACGGATATCTCCATAGAAAGTTTTCATATCCGTGGCAGCAAGTGCATCCCTCAGTGCTTCAGTATCAAAGGAATTCGCACGCTCAAACGCTTCAGCCCAAACAAGGACAGCTGCTGATGCCTGTGCTGCCTGATAAGGAACGTTTTTGTAACCATCAAATGTTGCTTTGAAGAGCTTATCATACTCTGCTGCGGAACCGAAATGTTTGCCGCTGTATGTAAGGGTTTCCGCCCATTGGGTTGGACAGAGGAAGCCATCAACTCCCGCGCCAAATTTCTTAATCAACTTTGCGGATTCACAGTGTGTGACTGCAATCATTGGCACCTTGACCTTCAGTTCAACAACTTGGCGGCCTAGTGTCGCCGCGCCCTTGGAATGGCCTGAAACAACCAGAAGGTCTGCTTTCAAAGCCTTAGCCTTGCGAAGTGTCGGTGTCATGTCACTTAAGTCCCTGGGCAGTTTGTCATCGATTACAATCTTCAATCCATGTTTCTTGATGTCATCCATCACACCGGCACGCACATCTTGTGAGAATGGATCATTTTCGAATGCCATGGCAACTTTGACGTCTCCCGGGGATTTCCCATTCTTCTTGTTGATTACAGCTGCAAGCTCGATTGCACTTGCAAGATACTGTTCCGAAGTGGAAAGTACTGCAAATAGATACCTGTATCCCTGGGTGAAAAGAGACCTCGATGCACCTTCAGATTCAACCATCGGAATTTTATATTTCTCCGTCACCGGAGCAATCGCCTTTGTCAAACCTGAGCTGTATGGCCCAAGGAAGTATTTGATTTCGTCCTGCTTGATAAGACGTTCGGCCAGCTGAGCACCACGTGCCGGGGTCGATTCGTCATCATAATACTTGATCTCAAGCTTGTAGGTCTTACCGCCCACCTTGACGCCACCCATTTCGTTTACACGTATGACTCCCAGATTGTATCCATTTGAAGCGTGGATACCGTTCGAGGAATATTTCCCCGTAAACGAAATCGCAGAGCCTAAAATGATTTTGTTCCCTACAACTTTTGCATAAGCAGGTAAGGAAATAGCCATTGCTATTACCAGAACAAATCCGGCAAGACTGATTTTAAACATTGTTTTCATATTTACCCCTTTGACTTTGAATTAAAAGAAACAGTGATCATCAGCGATTTATCCCGCTCACCCATCATCACCAAAAAATTAATCTATCATAGCATTGGAAACTTTGTTTGCAAGTGCAAACATGAATGCCAAAATAAATTAAATCGAATTACAACAGCTAGACAAAACTAATAATTCTTTAAAAGTTTGTCCTTCTGTTACCAAAAAACCTGAAATAAATGCCAGATTCTTTCCCTACAAATAGAGTGGAGAATACGGACTTCCAAGCTTTGTCAAAGAAAATTCATAAAACCATGGCTACCCATGAACGCTACTCAAACAATACTTTTTGATGAACTTTCTTAGCTAAAAGATACGAGCCTAGACCTAAATCAAAATTTTGTCAACAATTTTTTTGCAAAACTGTGCTGAAAATTATTTTCATGATA
>JGI11757J15750_1000184_pt1 | contig 12333 bp, 10 predicted proteins | sample DeeseametaMP0759_FD_15750 | JGI IMG/M metagenome (IMG submission 15750) | reverse complement strand
TCCATTGCACCAAAAAGAGAAGAAGTTACAGGTGAAGTTGAAAGAAGAGTTGTTTCTCAAATGTTATCATTAATGGATGGATTGGAGGCAAGAGGTAAAGTTATTGTTATTTCTGCAACAAATAGACCAAATGCAATTGATCCTGCACTTAGGAGACCAGGTCGATTTGATAGAGAAATAGAGATTAGAGTTCCAGATAAAAAAGGAAGAAAAGACATACTTTCAATTCACAGTAGAAATATGCCATTAACAGATGATGTCAATATAGATAAACTTGCATCAGTAAGTCACGGATATGTTGGTGCAGATTTAGAATATCTCTGTAAAGAAGCTGCAATGAAATGTTTGAGAAGATTACTCCCTGTTCTGGATTTACAAGAAGAGAAACTCCCTCCAGAAACATTGGAAAAACTTATTGTTAATGCGGAGGACTTTTCAAAAGCATTGATGGAAGTAATACCATCTGGAATGAGAGAAGTTTTCATTGAGAATCCAGATGTAAAGTGGGAAGATATTGGAGGTTTAGACGAGGTCAAACGAGAGCTGCAAGAAGCTGTTGAATGGCCAATGAAATATCCAGGTCTTTATGATAAATTAGGTCACAAAATGCCAAGAGGCATCTTACTTCACGGCGTAAGTGGTACAGGAAAAACTTTGCTTGCAAAAGCAGTTGCTACAGAAAGTGAAGCAAACTTTATTTCAGTGAGAGGTCCTGAACTTTTATCAAAATGGGTTGGCGAATCTGAAAGAGGTATTAGAGAAATTTTCAAAAGAGCACGTCAATCTTCACCATGTGTAATATTCTTTGATGAAATTGATTCAATAGCACCAATCAGAGGAGCGGGAGGAGAAACTCAAGTAAGCGAAAGAGTTGTTAGCCAATTACTTACAGAACTAGATGGAATGGAAAATATGCATGGTGTTGTAGTTTTAGCTGCAACAAACAGAGCAGATATGATTGATCCTGCATTGTTAAGACCAGGAAGATTTGATAAGATTATTCAGATTCCACTTCCAGACAAAGATAGTAGAAAGAAAATCTTGGAAATTACTGCTAGAGAAATACCAACAGTTACTGATGAAAGTACATCTCAACGTATTGATTATGATAAACTTAGTGAAATGACTGATGGACTTAGTGGTGCAGACGTAGCAGCCGTTGCAAATACTGCAGTTTCTTTAGTTATTCATGAATTCTTAGATAAGAATCCAGATGTCAAAGATGTTGAGAAACAGAGCATGGATGTCAAAGTAACTATGGAACACTTTGAAAAATCAGTTAAGAAAGTCAGAGAACAAAAAGAGCTAAAGTTGGGCGAAAAACTAGTAGCTTCCTATTACAGGTAGTTTTAATAAAATAACAAATCTAATCCTCATAAATGTCAGAACATAGAGGATATGAGGGAAATTCATTAAAATTCCTAAAGGCAAATCAGATTTCAGTTGGGGACTCTGTTAAGATATTGGCAGATATTACTTATTCAGGCATAATAATGCCAAGGTATGAACACAGCGATGATAAACACATTGTTTTGAAATTAAAGAGTGGATACAATATTGGTTTAGAAATTGCAAAGATTGAAAAAATTGAAAAAAATCAATCTACAAAAAAAATCATAGAAAAAGATGAAAAGATTGAAAAAGTAGTTGGATTGCCAAAAATTTTGTTATTATCAACTGGAGGAACAATTGCAAGTAAGATTGATTACAGAACAGGTGCAGTTACACCTGTATTAACTGCTGAAGAATTGAATTCATCAGTTCCAGAACTTGCTAAAATTGCTAACATAGATGCACAAGTTCTATTTTCAGAATATTCTGAAAATATAATGCCAGAACATTGGTTACAAATTGCTGAAAAGATAAACGAATATTCTAAATCAGATTATACAGGAATAATTATTGCGCATGGTACAGATACCATGCATTATACATCATCCTTTCTTTCATTTGCACTTGCAGGATTCCCGATTCCAATTGTGTTGGTTGGATCACAAAGATCATCAGATCGTGCTTCATCAGATGCAGCACTAAATTTGATCAGCGCAACAAAGTTTATCACAGAAAGTAAGACTAAAGGTGTCTATATTGTCATGCACCAAGATGAAAATGATGAAACAATTGCATGTCATCTAGGAACTAGGGTAAGAAAAAACCACACAAGCAAGAGAGGGGCATTTCAAACAATTGGAGATGTTCCAGCATTCATAATTGCAGAAAATCAAATTCAGAAAAATATTACAGAAGATTTCTTTAAAGTAAATGAATTTCAACCAAAAATTTATCTTGATACAAAAGTTGCTTTAGTAAAATATCATCCTGGATATGATCCACGTTTACTAGATAAAATTATTGAGATGGGATTCAGAGGAATAATTTTTGAGGGAACTGGATTAGGTCATGTTGGAAAGACAATGTATGAAAGTGTAAAAAAAGCAAATGAGAAAGGAATCTTTCTAGGCATGACTTCTCAATGTATTGACGGTAGAATCAGAATGACAGTTTATGAGAGTGGGCGTGATTTACTTGATTTAGGCATAGTTCCCTTGGAAAACATGATTCCAGAAGTGGCATTAGTAAAGGCAATGTGGGCATTGGGTAACTCACAAAACAGAGATGAAGTAAAGAAAATTATGCTTGAAAATATTGCATCAGAGTTATCAAATTAAGAGAGTGAAACAATGTCAGAATTTTCTATAAATAATGTGGGGCTGAAGGTTGGACTTGAAATTCACCAACAGTTAGCAACTAACAAAAAGTTGTTTTGTAGTTGTAGATCAATTGAATCTGATGAATATTATATGAAATTTCAAAGAAAACTGCGTGCAGTAAAAAGTGAATTGGGAGAATATGATCCTGCTGCATTATTTGAAAAATCTAAATCAAAAACAATAATGTATTATTCCAATCCAGAAAGTAGTTGTTTAGTTGAACAAGATGAAGAACCACCCCACAATTTAGATAAAGATGCAAAAGAACTTGTACTTGTAATTGCATCATCACTTAATTCAAAAATTTTTAGTGAAGTTTATCCAATGAGAAAAACTGTAATTGATGGTTCAAACACAACAGGATTTCAACGAACAATGTTATTTTCACAGGGTGGACAAATTGATGTTGATGGAGATAAAGTTGGTGTTCAGTCAATTTGTCTTGAAGAGGATTCCGCAAAACTTCTTGGGGATAAAGAGAATATCAGAGAATATAGTTTAGATCGTCTTGGAATTCCACTTGTAGAGATTGCATTAGATCCTGTAGAAGGAGATCCAAAAAAAATAAAAAAAATTGCATTATCCTTAGGCCGACTATTACGAAGTACCAAAAAAGTAACTAGAGGAATTGGTTCAATCAGACAAGATGTTAATATTTCAATAAAAGATGGAGGAGGAGTTGTTGAAGTTAAAGGAGTTCAACAATTAGACCAATTAGAAAGAATAATAGAATTTGAGGCTAAAAGACAGCATGGATTAGTCAAAATTGCTAAAAAATTAAAAAATTCTGATTTCAAGGGAATTTCTAAAGACATAGATATTTTTGATATTACTGAAGACTGGAGTAGTTGCAAATCGGAGATTGTACAAAAAGCACTAAGGGATAATTCAATAATCAAAGCAATAAAAATTGAGAATTTTTCTGGAATGTTTGGATATTCACCATACGAAGGGATTCGATTAGGAAAAGAAATAGGACAGTTAGTAAAATTCTATGGAATAGGTGGAGTTTTTCATTCTGATGAACTACCTAACTATGGAATTAATAATGATGATATTTTAATTGTTAAAAATATTTTAAAAATAAAGGAGAATGATGCGTTTTTAATAATTGCAGCTCCTTCTTCAAAAATTGATTTTGCAATTGATTCNATAATTAATAGACTAGTAGAAGCAAAAAAAGGAGTTCCTGCAGAAACTAGATTGGCTACACAGACAGGTGAAACAGTATTCTTAAGACCTCGTCCAGGTGCGTCTAGAATGTACCCTGAAACAGATATTCCACCAATTTTAGTTACAAGTGATGAACTTGAAAATGCAGAAAAAAATATTCCAAAATCATGGGATGAGTCACTTTTAGAGTTACAAAAGAAATATAATTTGAATCCTCAGCTTTCAGAACAAATTTTTGATTCACGTTATATTGAATTATTTGAAAAGATAGTGGAAAGAACCAAAGTAAATCCTACATTTGTTGCATCAATTTTATGTTCTACAATAACTAATTTAGAAAGAAGTGGACTAAATTCTAACTTATTACGAAATGAGGATATTGTCAAGTCATTTCAATTATTAGAGGTAGGAAAAATTGCCAAAGAATCAATTGAGATGATTTTTGAAAACATAATGGATTCAAAGTCACAAACAATTGAAGAGGCAATGAAAAATGCTTCGATTGAGGCTGTAAATGAATCAGATTTGGAGAAAATTATTGAAGAAATAGTTGAAAAGAATCAAGAGATTGTGAAAAATCAAAAAGAAAGAGCTGTAGGGCCACTTATGGGAATTGCCATGACGGAATTAAGGGGTAAAGCCTCTGGTGAACTAGTAAACAAACTTCTTTTAAAAAATATCAAGAAGAAATTAGCAAGTATATAGTTGAAGTTTATGCGGGAAGTGGGATTTGAACCCACGAACTCCTAGAAGATAAGGATCTGAACCTTACGCCGTTGACCAGGCTGGGCGATTCCCGCATAGTAAATTTTTGAAATCTAGAATAAGTTTCTTTATTATACGTAAAACAAATACATCCAATTAACAAAGTGAGAGAATGGAATTTAGAGAAATATATTGTACAAATTGTAAAAAAGTGCTTGGGCGTTATAATATTAAATTCTATGATGATACCAAAATTGAGGAAGCATTAAAAACAACACATGTTANTCATGTAAGAAATGGACATAGAGTAAACATTAGAAAATTTGTAAAAAATTAATTCAGTTTTATTTTTTCTACTGCNTCTGAAAGGTTTGAAATTCTATGGATTCGGTTTTCTNAAATGTGTTTATTCCATGGTTGTGAATATANAATTATTTTTTTGTTGTGCTGAAGAATTTTTAATGCNTTTAGAGGCGAATCGTCAATAAACACATCATAATCTAAATCAGCCTTCATTGGTCCATCAATNACNGATACATAATTGTCATATGATATATNNTGATGATTAAGCCAATTTTTTACGAAAGAATCAGTAGAGCGTTCTCTTGCAGTTACAATATCTACTTGACCTATCTTTGAGAGATTTTTTGTAACGGTTGATAAATTTTCTTCAGTAGGAGGTATGGAATTCCAATTTTTCCAACAGGAACTTAATTCAGCATAAAAATCATAGCGGTTGATCTGAAATTTCTTCCAAAAGTCCCAATCAGTAATATCATGTTTAGAGATTTTTGGTCTGATTGTATTGCTATAATTTAACCAAGATGTTATTACATCTGCAAGTACACCATCAACATCTAATGCAATTTTCATTTTTTTCAATCAATCACTAGTTTTTTGAAATTCATCGAGAAGGTTTTTTTGATGTTTATTGAGTTTTTGTGGAATGTTTACTACAATTCTAACGTATTGATCCCCTCTGCCTCTAGAATTGATATGAGAAACTCCTTTTCCTTTTAATTTGATAATTGTATTTGGTTGACTGCCAGAATCAACTTTGATTGTTTCTGTACCCTCCAAGGTTGGAACAATAATCTTACAACCTAATGCAGCATCAACCATTGAAACATCATGATCATAGAAAATATCTTTTCCGTCTCTATTGAATTGGTGATGAGGTTGTACTCTGACTCTAACAATCAGATCACCATTAACACCACCAGGAGCCTCATTTCCTTCTTCTGGAACAGTGTAATCGCCTGAATCAATGCCAGGTGGAATTTCAAAAGTAACTTTTTTGATACCTCTTTTCTTCCCCTGTCCTTTGCATTCACCACATGGAGTTTCAATTATAGAGCCTTGACCTCTACAAGTAGGACATGGCGCAGCTGTTACAAATGAAGCAAATCCCATATTACGTCTGTGTTGTACTTGTCCTTGACCATTACATGTAGTACATGTTTTCTTGTTAGTACCGGGTTTACAACCAGATCCATGACAAATATCACATTCAATCTGTTTTTGTAAATCAATTTCTAGTTTTTTTCCATGAAGAACATCCTCTAATGTTACTGAAGTTTCATAGAGAATATCAGAACCACGTTGTTGACCAAAACCAAATCCTCCTCCACGACCGAAGATTGATTCAAAAATGGATTCAAATCCTCCTCTAGTGCCAAAAATATCACTAAAATCTCCACGTGCTCCTTGAAATATATCATCAGTAGTGTACCTGCCATCTACACCAGCATGTCCATGTTGATCATAGACTTGCTTTTTTTTAGGATCCGAAAGAACAGCGTACGCCTCCGAAATTTCTTTGAAATGTTCTGGAGCCTCTGAAGATTTGTTACGATCGGGATGAAATTTTAATGCTAACTTTCTATATTGATTTTTTACTTCATCTATAGAAGATGTTTTAGATACTCCTAAAACTTCATAATAATCACGTTTTGCAGACATGAATCATTCCTTTATCATAATTACAGTATAAATGATNGAATTTGAGAAATTAGTTGGTTTTGGTTTCATCAGTTGAAGATGATTCAGTTGTTTGGTTATCTCCATCAGTACCTTGTTGTCCTTTTTCACTAGTATCTTGTTGTCCTTTTTCACTAGTATCTTGTTGTCCTTTTTCACTAGTATCTTGTTGTCCTTTTTCACTAGTATCTTGTTGTCCTTCTGCACCTGGAGGAGGTGAAGCATTTTTGTAAAGTTCAGTGGTAACTTCACTGACTATAGATTGTAATGCTTCAAGTTTAGGCTTTAATTCATCAGGCTCTTTATCTAAAACTTCTTTAACTTCTTTTACAGCATCAGTAATTTTAATTCCCTGCTCTTGAGAAATTTTATCCTTAAGATCATGATTAACTAATTTTTCTGTAGTGTAAATATAACTCTCTGCTTCATTTTTAAGATCAATTTTTTCTTTCTTCTTTTCATCTTCTTCAGAGAATTTTTTTGCATCTTCTTTTAATTTCTCAATTTCTTCTTTAGATAATTTTGATGAAGATTCAATAGTAATTTTTGCTTCCTTTTGTGTTCCAAGATCTTTTGCTATGACATTAATTATTCCATTTGCATCAATATCAAATTTTACATCAATTTGAGGAATTCCTCGTGGAGCTGGTGGTACATCAGTAAGATTAAAGCTTCCTAATGAAACATTGTCAGATGCCATAGGTCGTTCGCCTTGAACAACATGAATAGTAACAGATGTTTGATTATCAGCCGCAGTAGTGAAAACTTTACTCTTGGAAGTTGGAATTGTAGTATTTCTTTCAATTAATGGTTCTCTAACTCCACCCAAAGTTTCAATTCCTAATGAAAGTGGAGTAACATCAAGTAAAACTATATCACTAGTAACGTCTCCAGCAATAATTCCTGCCTGTATTGCAGCTCCCATTGCTACTGCTTCCATAGGATCAACTCCTGATTCAGGCTCTTTTCCAACAACTTCACCAACCATTTTTCTGACTAATGGCATTCTTGTTGGTCCACCAACCATCACAATTTTGTTGATATCAGAGTGAGAGAGTTTTGCATCTTCAAATGCTTTTACTATAGAAGGCTTACATCGTTGAACAATTGGTCCAATTAATTCATCTAGTTTAGCTCTAGTGATTCTTAATTCAAGATTTTTTGCACCTGTTGATGAATCTTGTGCAATGAAAGGCAGAGTAACATCTGTTTCCATAACTGTAGACAATTCAATTTTGGCTTTTTCAGCAGCTTCTCTAATTCTTGCCGTTGCAGTTGTATCTTGTGAAAGATCAATACCCTCTTTTTTCTTGAATTCATCAATAATGTAATCGATTAGAATTTTATCCATATCTGTGCCACCTAACTCCGTATCACCAGCTGTGCTTAGTACTTCAAAAACACCTCCTCCCATTTCCATTATGGTAACATCTAAAGTACCACCACCAAAATCAAAGACAAGGATTTTCATATCTTCTTTTGCTTTATCTAATCCAAATGCTAGCGATGCTGCTGTTGGTTCGTTGATAATTCTAACAACATCAAGGCCAGCAATAGTTCCGGCATCCTTGGTTGCTTGACGTTGATTATCATCAAAATATGCTGGAACTGTAATTACTGCTTTGTCTACAGATTCACCAACAAATGCTTCAGCATCTTTTTTGATTTTTTGAAGAATAAATGCAGAAATTTGTTGAGGTTTGTATTCTTTATCTTGAATTTTAAAAGTATGATCAGAGCCCATTTTTCTTTTAGCAGCAAGAATAGTATTATCAGGATTTGTTATTGCCTGTCTTCGTGCAGGTTCTCCAACTAAAAGTTCACCGTCTTTAGAAAATGCTACAACGGAAGGAAAAGCTTTCCCCCCTACAGTAGCTCCTTCTGCAGCAGGAATAATTGTAGGTTTACCACCCATAATAACTGCAGCAGCGGAGTTACTTGTTCCTAAATCGATTCCAATTATTTTAGTCATATTTTATCATCCTTTTTTTGAAATTTCTACGAGTGTAGGTCTTACAACCTTCTCATGAGAAATATATCCCTTCCTGATCTCTTTTGTAATTGTGTTATCATCTAAATCAGGATCAGTAATAATAGATATTGCTTCATGAAAATTTGGATCAAAAATTTCTCCTAATGCATCAATTGGAATAACATGATATTTTTTCAACAATGAATCCATATTTTTCAAAATAGAATCCAAGCCAGTAGTGTTAATTTTACTTTTAGAAAAAACTTCTTTGGCTCTAACAAAATCATCATATATATTTAGAAAATCTAAGACAAATTCATCAACTTTAGCATTAACGCCATTTTCTATATCAGATTGTGTTTTTCGATTAAGATTCTGAAAGTCTGCTAAAACATGTTTTAATTCTTGTTCATATTCCAATACTTTTTGTTTTTCTAACTCTAANAATTTTGATAATTCTTTAATGCTTATTTTTGTGGGTTTCGATTTTTCAAAAGAATCATCAGNTTCAGGTTCATTTTCAGATGACAAATCAACAGGAATTTCGTCAGAACCATTTTCAGATGACAAATCAACAGGAATTTCGTCAGAACCATTTTCAGATGACAAATCAAAAAAAAATATTAATTTCGCTAATTTAAATTATTATTGAATAGTTTCACATAGGGGATTAGCTTTGACTACAATTAGATTAGAATCTTGTTTGGTTTTTTCTATATGTTCAAAATCAGTTTTTGAGCATGCTACAACAATTGTAGTTTTATCACTATGAAAAAGATCATAATTCGAATCTTCATAAGCTTCTACATCACCTATATAATCGCGTAATCTTGTGGTTAAATTTTGGAGCATCTCAATTTTATCTCCACGCATCGCATGTTGATCAAGAGTCCAGGACAATGCAATTTTTGTTCTACTAGCTTTGAGATCATTTTTCTTTAATGTTATTCGAATTTCATCAATTAGTCTCTTGATATATCCATCAATTCCTTTTACACTTCCATTAATTAGATACATGAGAGTATTTGTACCCTCAAATGAGGAACCTAGAGATTTAATATCAAATAGTCCATTAACCATTTCATCAAGGAATATTTTCTGAAAATCATCTGATGATAGATCATTTTTAGTTATTTCATCTTGTGCATATTTACATACTTCTAAAACACTACACAAACTAGAAAATCGAGATAGGATTTTAATAGCATGAAAATGTTCTGCTGATGAAATAGCAACAAATCTTTTCTCTTTTTTATCTATAGTAAGTAAATCATATAATTTAGAATCTTCTTTTCCATTAAAAGAACCAATAGTTTCTGGTTGTTTATTTTGATCTTCTAATGGATAATAAAAATATGAAACATTTTTTCCAACCTCAAAGCCAGTTACATGTTCCAGTAATAAAATATTTTCATTGTTACCTCCAAACCCTGTTGGAAGAGTAAAAATAACTGAGCTATTTTTTTTTAATGATTTCACTGCATCCTTAAATTTGGAATGAATTTCAGTTTTGGTGTCTTGTCCTGTTTTTCTAATTCTTGGACTAAAGAAAAGATATTCAGCTTTTGAAATAGCCACATCAATGGGTTCCATAGCCAATAATGGTTCATCTTCTTTTAGAGAAGATACATTTGGGTAAGTTTTAGCTATTTCTGCTTTAAGTGAAATTGCTGATGGAGTTGATTCATCTATAATATAAACATCATTTCCTTTGATTGCCATTTGAGATGCAATAGTATATCCTTCAGTACTAAGACCATAAACAACAACTTTTACTCCCCCCATAACATACAGCTGTTGACAGACTAAGAAATACTTATTGAACTAACCATAATTATGAAAATTACTTGAAAATATGGATAGATATTCTTACACCAAAACAATTATTGTTTTCTGAACAAATAATTAAAAAATTAGGAAAAAAACATGAAATTTTGTGCACAAGTAGAGAATATGAAGAAGTAATAAAATTGGCAAAGATACGTGATTTTGACCTTATTTTTGTAGGAAAACATGGAGGGGAACATAAGAAAGCTAAACTTGAAGCCAGTATTGACAGAATGAGGAAGCTTTCTGGAAAAATCAAGGTATTTTCGCCGGATTTGACTATTAGTTTTTGTTCCCCCGAAGCAGCAAAAATTTCATTTGGTTTAGGGATAAGACACGTAGCATTTTGTGATTCACCGCATGCTGATGCAGTTATGCGATTAACATTACCCTTAATTCAAAAATTGCTAATCCCAAATGTTATCCCAAAAAATGAATTTTCTAAATATGGAATTGATAAGAAGAATATTATTTCATACAAAGCAATAGATGCAGTTGTCACTATCAAAAGGAAAATAAATCAAGAGGCGGCATTACCATTTAGGAAGAATAAAAGAAAAAATATTTTGATTAGGATAGAAGAAGAAGAAGCAGCGTATGCATCAAAATCAAGTAAGATAATTCCAATCATTAAACAAGTTGTAAAGGAATATGGTGAAGAAAATATTGTAATCTTAGGTAGATACACAAAACAAATTAAAAATCTTCAAAAAAAGTTTGGTAAAAAAGCTAAAATTGTTAAAATGTCATTTGATGGAAAGCACTTGTTAAACAATACAGATATTTTCATAGGTTCTGGTGGAACCATGACTGCAGAATCTGCTTTATTAGGAATTCCTACTATTTCTTACAACGCAGTTCCAAATATTATAGAGAGTTTTTTAGTAAAAAAATTTTAGTGAAAAGAGAAACAAATCCAGTGAAAATTACTAATCACATTAAGAAAATTTTTGGATCATCAAATAATATAAATCAAAAAAAAGCAAAAAGAATTGTAGAACAAATGGAAGATCCTATACAAAAATTAATCAAAGTAATCAAAGAATGATTTTAGTTTAATTTTATTTAAGAGTCAAATTCAAATAAAAAGTTCATTAAGGGAATGAGAGTGCTGGATTTAGCAGCCCGGTAGTGTAGAGGTCAAGCATATGGGCCTTTGAAGCCCGTGACGCCAGTTCGAGTCTGGCCCGGGCTACATATTTAAAAAATGAAATATTGTTGTAACATGAATATAACATAGATAGTTTTTCTGAAATTAAGTACGATGACAGACATTATTTTGGGCATGGGTGAGGTAGGAGAGGCGCTATTTGACTTATTCGTTGAAAGAGAGTTTAATTGCATTGGAATTGATATAGATAATTCAAAATGCAAAAACTATTCAGAAAACTCTACTATTGAGAATCCAGAATATCTTCATGTATGCCTTTCAGGCGAATTAACAGAATTTGAAGATATCATATCAAATTGGGTTAGTAAGCTTGAAGGTTTGAAAGCAATCATAATTCATTCTACTGTTAAACCAGGAACAACAAAAAATATTCAAAAAAAATTAAAAATTCCTATTTTATTTTCACCAATACGTGGAATACATAAAAGATTTTTAGAAGATATAAAAAAATATACAAAATTTATTGCTACAGATGATAAACAATTAGTTCCAGAAATAAAATTAGACTTAGAAAAAAGATTTCAAAAAGTAGATTGGATGTCAACTACAAAAACTGCTGAACTTGCAAAATTATTAGTTGATACAACATATTATGGATGGTTGATCAATTTTGCTCAGATTACAAAAATGATTTGTGAGAAAGAAGGCGTTGATTTTGATGAAATGTGGGAATTTGCTGATGAAATCCATGAAAATTTAGGCAATAGACCAAAAATGTATCCAGGTATTATTGGAGGACATTGTGTAATTCCGAATCTAAGTTTTATAGAAAATGAAAATTTAGATATAATTAA
>JGI11757J15750_1000183_pt1 | contig 12342 bp, 12 predicted proteins | sample DeeseametaMP0759_FD_15750 | JGI IMG/M metagenome (IMG submission 15750) | reverse complement strand
CAGAAGCGGCAATTGATATGGCTAAAGTGGCTGTGAATTTGGCTATTGGATTAATTGGCATAATGGCACTTTGGTTAGGTGTTATGAAAATTGCGGAAGAATCCGGATTAATCCGGATTATTGCCAAAGGGTTGCGACCTATAACCATTCGTCTTTTCCCAGATGTGCCGGAAGATCATCCGGCTATCGGATCAATTGTATTAAATATGTCTGCGAATATATTAGGTTTAGGAAATGCTGCAACACCACTTGGTTTAAAAGCGATGGAAGAATTGCAAGAACTCAATCCCAACAAAGAAACAGCCACCAATGCCATGTGTATGTTTCTGGCGATTAATACATCCAGCGTTCAACTTATTTTACCCGCAACTGTCGTTGCATTAATGGGTGCACATGCCAGTCAAATTTTTATTACAACTATCATTGCGACAACAATGTCCACGATAGCTGCCGTGATTGCAGTTAAATCTTTAGAAAAAATGAAGCGCTTCTCCTTCTCTCATGGAGGTGATGTATGATTGATTCAATTGTCAGCGTTATCAACGAATTCTCAAAATATATTATTCCTTTTTTACTAGTTGGCATTCCATTCTATGGACTAATCTTTAAAAAAATCAAAGTGTATGAATCGTTTGTTGAAGGTGCAAAAGACGGATTCACTATTGCAGTAAGGATTATACCTTTTTTGGTTGCAATACTTGTAGCCATAGGAATGTTTCGTGCATCAGGAGCTCTTGATCTTTTGTTAAATCTTCTTTCACCATTTTTAACGGTGATTGGCTTTCCTCCAGAAAACCTACCATTGGCTTTAATGCGTCCTTTATCCGGCAGTGGCTCATTAGGTCTATTAACCGACTTAATAAATGTACATGGTCCTGATTCCCTCATAGCAAAAATTGGAGCAACCATGTTTGGTTCTACCGAAACCACCTTTTATGTTTTGGCTGTTTATTTTGGATCCGTGGGCATTCGCAAAACGCGTCATGCCTTAGTAGCAGGCTTATTTGCTGATGCAGTGGGTGTATTTAGCGCTGTATACATTTGTCGATTCTTTTTTGGATAAGTTTATTATTTATGACATTTCAACAGAAAATCATATTAGCAGTTTTTGCATTGATATTCATTGGATGCAATCAAACAGGGTTAATTATTTCAACAAAAACAATACAACAACATAACTTGGTGAATGTCCAAGAATTGGACCCCACACTTCTTGTGGAACTAAAATATTCTTCTACAGATAATTTCATGGGAATAGATGTTTACGGCGATTTGGAAACTTGCTATATGCGTAGAGTTCCAGCTCAAATGCTTGCACAGGCCCACGTATTATTAAAAAATAAATATCCTGATTTACTCTTATTGATTTATGATGGACTCCGACCTCGTTCGATTCAATGGACACTTTGGAATACGTTGAGCGATGTTCCGGAATCAGAACGAACTAATTTTGTCGCCAACCCAAATACAGGCTCCATTCATAACTTTGGTGCAGCAGTGGATCTAACCATCACTTATAAAAACGGTAATCCTTTAGATATGGGAACCCATTATGATTATTTTGGAGAGTTGGCCTTTCCAAGACTTGAGGATTCTTTATTGATTGCAGGCGATTTAACTCAAGAACAAGTTGATAACAGACTCATTTTAAGAAATGCCATGACACAAGCGGGGTTTAGTTCCATCTCTACCGAATGGTGGCATTTTGATGCATTTCCGTATAAAGTTACAAAAGAAAAATTCACAATTATAGAATAACCAATGGTTCGAATTCATCCTGGAATTATCCTAACACTTTTAATTAGTTCTTTTCTTTTGAGCACTGTTCCTGATCGTTTGTCTCCAGGAGATACAATAATATTTGTTGCCCCTTCAGGTCCTTTGGATAAAACAAGAATGTCATTGGCAAAAGAACGATTGGAGGAGAGAGGATATTTTATAATTCAGGCTGAAGATTTATTTCGTAAGCATGGTTATCTTGGCGGGACAGATGAAAGACGTGCTGAAGAATTCATGGCAGCATGGACACATCCACAGGTGAAAGCCATTTTTCCCGGAACAGGTGGATACGGCATAACACGTATTTTGGACATGTTGGATTATGATATTATAAAATCAAATCCAAAGATTTTAGTGGGATTCAGTGATATAACCGGGCTGCATCTCGCCATTAATAAAATGACCGGACTTACAACTTTTCATACGCCAAGCCCCATGTATGGATTAGGAAGTAAAGATAATCTTTCCCCTATTTCCGATAATTATTTTTGGCAAGCCATAGAAAAAGAAAATGCCAATGGCTATATCATCGAACTGGAATCATATGGTTTAAAAGATTCTGTAATGACACTCCATGGGGGTACAGGAAAAGGTGAACTTATTGGTGGAAACCTTTCACTGATCGCTACTCTCATGGGAACACCATATGAAATTGAAACGGATGGGAAAATTCTATTCATGGAAGACGTAGGCGAAGCTCCTTACCGTATCGACCGCTATCTTTCCCAACTTAAATTAGCGGGAAAATTTGAAAATCTTGAAGGTGTCATATTAGGAAAATTTACTCGTAGATCGGATGAACCACCAGATGACATTGAGAGTTTTAAAATGATGGATGTCTTACAGCAGTATTTTACTAATTTAGGTGTACCTGTTTTAGCTAATTACCCTTTAGGTCATTACAAATACAATGTCACTTTACCTATTGGTGTATTGACTGAAATTGATGCAGACAATAAATTGATACGTATTCTAGAATCTCCAACCAGAAATTCTGAATGAAGAAACCTATTTTAATCTTTTTTTCAATATTATGTTTTGTTTTTGGTGAACATAAACCCAGCATTCATCAACAACAGTTAGAATACTATAATATTCATTATACAGAGTCAAATGAACAATTAAAATCCATTCCATTGCTTCCTTATTATCGAAATAACAATTCAACTCCTTCTCATGAAGTATTTGGATATCATCCTTATTGGATGGGAACTGCTTGGACCAATTACAATTTCAACCTCATTTCCACACTCGCTTATTTTGGTGCAGAAGTAACTGCTACGGGTGGCATCAGCGATGATCACGGCTGGCCGACCACTTCGCTCATTAATACGGCTCATGCGGCTGGAACGGATGTTGTTCTAACAGCTATTTTATTTAACAGCAGTGATATTGCAACTCTGTTGAGCAGCAGCAGTTACCGACAAACTCTGATCAATAATTTAGTTAATTCTGTTTCATCAGCAGGTGCCGATGGTGTCAATATTGATTTTGAAGGAATGCCAGCATCGCAAAAAAATAATATGGTACAGTTTATTACTGATCTCAAAAACGCATTCGAGACAACAATTCCCGGATCGCAGGTCACGTTGGCTATGCCGGCAGTAGATTGGAGTAATGCCTGGGATTATGATGCATTGGCAACCATAAGTGACGGATTATTTATTATGGGTTATGCATATCATTACAGCGGCAGTTCAGTATCAGGACCCAATTCTCCATTGAGTGGATCTGGTTATACAATCACCTGGACTGTAAATGATTATTTAAATAAGACGAATAACCAAGCAGATAAAATTATATTAGGTCTTCCCTATTATGGCTTTGAATGGCCCACTTCTTCAGGAACTGCAGGAGCATCAACAACAGGAACAGGTAGTGCTAAATTTTATTCTGAGATGGAAAGTAATGCACTTTCATTTGGGAAACTATGGCATGCACAATCACAAACTCCCTGGTACAAATATCAGAATTCTGGATGGGTTCAAGGCTGGTACGATGATAGCCTGTCACTCTCTTTAAAATACGATTTTGCCATGAATCAAAACCTGAAAGGCGTGGGTATCTGGGCGTTGGGGTATGATGGCTCTGAAACAGAATTATGGGATTTACTGGCACATAAATTTGGAGCAACTGCACCGCCTACGACTCCTGGAAAATTATCTATTCGCAACGTGGGAAACGGTGATATAATGATTGATTTTAACGGTGCAAATACGGCAAGTGAATTTGCAGTATTGCGATCTTATTTAAATTACACCAATGTGGATACCATAATAATCTCTAATCAACGACCAGTCATTATTGAGAACTTGAATGAAGGTGAAACGTATTATTTTGCTGTGGTTGCTTTGAATGATTTTGGCGCCAGTCCTCAAACAGAATATTTGGGTATTGTCCCCTCAAGTTCGCCCGTTCCCTGTTTAATTGTAAATGGTTTTGATCGCACCAGCGGAACGACAAATACTCACAATTTTATTCGTCAACACGGTGACGCAATAGCTAACAGTGGATTAGCATTTGATTCAGCAACAAATGAAGCAGTAATACATAATGAAATTGAATTGAATTATACATTTGTTGATTGGATACTGGGTGAAGAAGGGACTGCAAATAGTACCTTCAACTATGAAGAACAAGATCAGGTAAAAGATTATTTGGAAAATGGTGGATTTTTGTTTTTGTCTGGATCAGAAGTCGGATATGATTTATCATCCCAAGGCACAAGTATTGATCAATCATTTTATAATAATTACCTGAAAGCTGAATACATTTCCGATGCAGCTGGAGGTCAAAATGGAACATATAGTGGTTTCGGTGTAAACAATTCTATTTTCAATAATATTAACAATATCACATTTGATAATGGCAGCCACGGCACCTATAATGTTGATTGGCCAGATGGAATAAAACCAAGTGGCAGTGCGGAAATATGTGCTAAATATGATGGTGTTGATTATAACACCAGAGGCGGGATGGGAGTTCAATATATAGGCACATTCGGGTCAGGTAATGATATTGGAGGCATTGTCCATTTATCCGTTGGTTTTGAGGCTATTTATCCAGAATCCAAACGGAATGATCTGATGATAAAAATTGTCAACTTTTATGAAGAACAGTTAACATCACATGAATCAACTAATACGAATCTTCCAAAAACTGTGTCTATAAAATCTATTTTTCCAAATCCATCTAATTCATCTATAACAATCGTATTTGAAAACCTTCACATGAATAAAGTGTCTAACATTCTTATCACTGATATATTGGGCCGAACAATAAAAAATGAATCAATACCACCATCTGCAATAGGAATAAACTCGTGGAATTGGAACGGTTTAAATAATAAAGGCCAAAATGTTTCTTCCGGTGTATATATCGTTACCATTTCTTCCGGATCTGCTTTAGACTTTCGCAAGGTTAGTTTAATTAAATGAAATTACATTTTTTCGTTTTTATACTCCTCATTTTCTCAAATACAATTGCTCAAGAGAGTCGGATATCCATACACAAAGAACAATTAGAGTTTTATAATAATAAAGACGCCCCTCCTATTGAAAAAGTTCATGTTTTAACAGGATTGGATGTGTTGGTCGCTAAACAACTCCATTTAATTACCGGAAAAAATATTGGTTTAGTAACTAATCACACTGGTGTAGATAAAAAAGGCATTCCGAATTATGAAATATTCATGCAATTAGATGATGTCTATTTGAATACCATCTTCGCTCCAGAGCATGGCTTTTACGGNAATGTTTCTGCAGGACAGAAAATTGCCGATAAAAAATCTGAAGATTTTCCAACAATCTTTAGTTTGTATGGGAAAACTCGAAAACCAACCCCAGAAATGCTTGAAGGATTGGACTTAATTATCTATGACATGCAAGATGTAGGTGCACGCTTCTATACATACATTTCTACAATGGGTTTGGTGATGGAAGCTGCTGCTGAAGCAGGCATTCATGTAATTATTTTGGACAGACCTAATCCAATTGCTGGAAAAATTGAAGGTCCAATTTTGAATATGAATCATAAATCATTCGTGGGTATGTATCCCATTCCAATTCGTTATGGTTTAACTTGTGGAGAATTAGCGAAAATAATCGTTGGGGAAGAATGGATTTCATCTTTACCGGAATTAACTGTTATCAAAATGGAAGGGTGGAAGAAAAATCTATATTTTAACGAAACCGACCTTACTCTTATTCCACCATCTCCAAATATCCCTGATGTGGAAACAGCCGTAATTTATCCGGGAATGTGTTTAATTGAAGGAACCAATTTAAGCGAAGGTCGAGGTACACTTTTTCCTTTTAAATGGATTGGGGCTCCTTGGATAGATGGTAAAAAACTTGCTCAAACAATGAATAAAAAACAGCTCCCGGGCATTGTGTTTGAACCGATTTCTTTCACACCCGTTTCCATGCAGGGAAAATCATTATACCCCAAATATGAAAATGAGTTATGTCATGGGGTTTTTTGCAAAATTATTAATTTTCGACAATACAATTCAGTGGAAACTGGTTTACAATTGATTTTAACAATTAATGAACTTTATTCTGATCGACTTCAAATAAAATCATCTATAAAAAGGCTCTGGGGTAATGGAGATTTATTGAGAAATAATATGTTAAAAAATGCTGATGATATAATGAGCCTCTATGATTCATCTCTTAATTTATTCAATGAAAAATCATCTGCTTATCATCTGTATGAATAACCTTTATGACTGATTATAAACAAGAACTAGGACTCAAAGAGTCAGTCGCCATTGTGATCAGCCGAATTATCGGTTCGGGGATTTTCCGTACACCGGCACCCATCATGGCGTTGGTAGGCTGCACATCCTTGTTTGGTCTCGTGTGGGTTATCGGCGGAATCATTACCATTTTTGGAGCTGTTATTTATGCTGAACTAACAGCTATGATGCCTAAATCCGGTGGCCCTTATGTTTTCTTGAAAGAAGCCTACGGCCCATATATTGCTTTCATCCGAGGATGGGCTATGTTTTTTGTATCTGAAACAGCTTCTATTGTAGCTGTTGCATTGGTATTTACTGAATATTTGAATGCTATTTGGGAAATTTCAATGGGTACTCCCTTTAATCTTCCAGTCACATTTATTATTTCACTTATAACCATTTGGACATTGACAGGAATTAATCTTTTTGGTGTCAGTATTAGTGGGAAATTTCAAGTGTTCTTCAGTGTCATAAAAGTAGGTGCATTGGGTGCAATTATTGGAATGACTCTCACATCATTCTCAACAGGAAATGTTCAAAATTTCGTAAATCCACTTTGGCCCGAAACCTTTGGTTGGGAAACAGTCCTGGCTGTGGGAGCTGCTTTACGATATTCTTTCTTTGCTTTCAGCGGTTGGGAAGGCGCAACATATATGGCAGAGGAAGTGAAGAACCCGCAAAAGACACTTCCACTCTCACTCTTTTTTGGTATAGGCGGAGTGATGCTACTATATATTGGAACAAATCTTGGATATTTATTTCAATTAGATGTTCAGGCTATTACTGAAAATAAATGGGTTGCAACTGCAGCTATGAAGGTCGTTCTCGGAGCCACGGGTGGTATTCTAATATCCGTCGCAGTAGCTGTAAATGCATTTGGAAATATAAGTACTCAGATTTTATGCAAAAGTCGTACCTGGCATGCCATGGCGAGAGATGGATTATTTTTTGAAAATTTTAAAGAACTCCATCCTGTTTTTCGCACGCCGAATAATGCACTCATTGGCCAAGGGATTTGGGCCAGTGTCTTGCTAGTTTTTTCTGTTATTTCCACCTATTCACAATCAGGCATGGGCGGGTCCAACGCATATGAAATAATAATTGATTTCTTTTCTGCTACGAGCACAATTTTCAATTTACTAACATTTGGTGCTATTTATGTTCTACGTAAAAAATGGCCCGATAAAGAACGACCTTATAAAGCACTTCTGTATCCTTGGAGTATGATTGTTGTTCTTATTCTTTATTCGGCATTTTTTATAATTACATTAATTACTGCATTTATCCCATCATTAATTGGACTTGCATTAACTGCGAGCGGGACCTTTTATTATCTTTGGAAAGTAAAAAAATAGAATTTCCCAAATAATGAAAAAAACGACACTATTCGTTTTAATAATAATCATTCTTTGCTTCGTCCATTTATCTTGTGACCAAGATAAATCAAATATCAATGTAAGAGAATTAAACAATGTAGCAATCGATTTATTGCTGTATGATTATGATGATGGATATGTACCGGGCGCTGCATTATTAATTGTCAAAAATAATGAAGTTCTTTATTCTAAAGGATATGGAATAGCAAATTTGGAAATAGGGTATAATATATCAGCAGAAACAAATTTCAGATTAGCTTCTATAACAAAGCAATTTACTGCCATGTCTATAATGATATTAAAAAGCCGGGACCAGTTAGATTATACAAGTTCTCTTACGGAAATTTTTCAAAATTTTCCACCATATGGAAGTAACATTACCATTCGTCATCTTTTAAATCATACATCAGGATTAGTTGATTATGAAGAATTAATTCTCCAAAATACTACAATGCAGGTTAAAGATGTGGATGTCCTAAATATGATGATGAATTTGGACTACACATATTTCACGCCAGGAACCCAATATCAATATAGTAATTCAGGTTTTGCATTATTAGCCATGATTGTTGAGGAAGTTTCAGGCAACGGATATGCAGAATTTCTTGAAGAAAATATTTTTGCACCACTGGACATGTTAAATTCGGTAGCATTCGAAAATGGAATTTCATCTATAAGCAATCGGGCATTTGGGTATTCCCTTCAAGGAGATGAATTTTCTCTGGATGATCAAAGTTTAACCAGCGCTGTCCTTGGAGATGGCGGTATTTATACATCTTTAAATGATATGCTTAAATGGGATCAAAGCTTATACACAGATAAACTTGTATCACTCGAAATTTTGAATGAAGCATTTACATCCGGAAAACTCTCAAATGGTGTTGAAACAGGTTATGGATTTGGATGGCGTTTAGATTCATATAGTAATCGTAACCGTGTTGGACATACTGGAACTACACGCGGATTCAGGAATGTTTACCATAGATATCCAATAGAAAATTTGAGCATAATAATCCTAACAAATCGGAATTCAGGTAGTCCAATTATAATTGCCAATCAAATTGCTGGTATCATATTTGGTTCTTAATATTTAACATAATGATTAAACAAATAAATGTACTTTTTCTGCTTTTTTGCTCATTGACGGGTCAAAGTTTGATAGACCACAATATATTGAATAAATGTGGACTTATACCCTCTAATGAAAACCAATTGTATCGAATTGATCAAAACTGGGGATATAGTTATGATAGTCTACTTGTCGATTTGGAACGCTGGGACAATAGTCCATATGTAAATATTGACTCTATAGGCGCAACTGTTCAAAATCGAGCTCTTTGGGAAATCACAATTTCTAACTTTCCCGATTCTAATACCTTGCCAAGGGTTTATATCCATACTCGAACACATCCAAGTGAAGAAGAATCTTTTTGGGTTTCCGATGAAATAATTAACCTTCTACTCTCGGATTCACCTTATGCAGAATTTGTTCGAAATAATACTGTCTTCCATATAATACCCATGTATAATCCAGATGGCGTAGAGTTAGGATTTTCTCGAGAAAATGCAAATGGGATTGATATAGAAAGCGGTTGGGATGATGTAACCCTTGAACCGGAAGTAGCTGTGTTAAAAAATAGATTTATTGAACTTATGGCAACAAATAATCCCGTGGAAGTTGCTTTAAATATGCACTCTGCCTATTCCTGTGTACGATATTTTGTGTATCATGCAGCTGGAGGTACAACTACAAATTATACAATTCTTGAGCAGCAATTTATCAATGATGTTCGATCCTATTTTCCTAATGGGTTTGAGCCATGGGATTATTTTGTAAGTTGGAATTCTGGCACTCCGGATCAATATCCTGAAAGTTGGTGGTGGATGACTCATGGTGAAAATGTATTAGCCCTAACTTATGAAGATATGAATTGCGCCGCCGCCGGCGCATTTGATTCTACAGCTAATGCTATTGTTCGGGGTGTAGTGGATTATCTGGGGTTAGAGTACGTTGGAACAAATGAAAATCTTTTTACTCATCCAGGTAAATTTTCATTGATACAAAATTATCCAAATCCGTTTAACCCTACAACGACCATACAATTTATTTTATCTAAAGCGAGTAATGTTAATATTTCCATTTTTGATTTATCTGGACACGAAATAATTCATCTGGTTCGAGAAAATCTAACGTCAGGAAGTAAAAGCGTTAAATGGGATGGAACAGATAAATCTGGTATAAAAGTTCCTTCCGGTATTTATTTTTATTCAATTTCTACTGGAAATTTTAGACAGACTAGAAAAATGGTATTGTTGAAATAATAACTTAAATTTCTTTCATTAAATAGGTAAAAGAATGAATTATTTAAAATCTGGTAAAAAAGTGTTACAAAATGAGATTAAAGCTTTACAGTCGTTAGAGCAATCATTGAGTGATGAGTTTAATGCTGCGGCAGAAGTCATTTCAAATACGAAAGGAAAAGTCATATTTCTTGGACTTGGTAAATCCGGGCATGTTGCTAGGAAAAGTGCTGCTACATTTTCAAGTTTGGGAATTCCATCCTTTTTTGTTCATGCAAGCGAAGCATTTCATGGTGATTTCGGTATGATCGATAGCTATGATACAATAATCGCCTTTTCCTTCAGTAGTAAAACATCGGAAGTTGTAAATGCAGTGAAAATTTGTAACAAAAATAATGTATCAACCATAGGCATTTCTGGTGATTCAAATTCACATTTGGCAAAAGAATGCCAAATTCATCTTGATATTTACGTTAATGACGAAGCAGATCATTTAAATCTAGCTCCCACTTCTTCTACAACCAATATGATGGCACTGTGCGATGCATTGGCTTCATCCATTTCAGAAGAAAAAGGATTTTCTCGTAGTGATTTTCACACATTTCATCCTGGTGGAAGTTTAGGAAATCAGTTGGAAGATGAATAAATGAACAAGGTAACTGTTGTAGGTAGTTTTATGTATGATTTGGTGGCAACTGCACCCAGACGTCCCAAAACAGGGGAAACACTTATCGGTGATTCCTTCGGTATGTTTTTGGGCGGAAAAGGCGCCAATCAAGCCATCGCTGCATCGAGAGCCGGTGCAATCGTGAGTATGGTTGGACGATTGGGCAACGATTTATTTGGAGACCAATTTTTAGAGAAATTCTCTGAAGAAGGAATAAACACAGACTTTGTCATCCAAGATACTGAAAATGGAACGGGTGTTGGTATGCCGTTGATAGATGCATCGGGTGATAACAGTATTGTTATTATTCCTCAAGCCAATATGGCGTTATCTTTTGAGAATATTGATCAGGCAGAATCTTCCATTGCCGATTCTGATGTATTGGTGTTGCAATGTGAAGTACCCATGGAAGCCAATCAACGTGCTGCGGAAATTGCCAACAAAACTGATACACTGGTCATTCTTAACCTGCACCAGCATGTGATACACTGGTCATTCTTAACCCTGCACCAGCATGTGAAATTCCTGATGCTTTATTATCATTGGTTGATATAATAACTCCAAACGAAAGTGAGACAGAAATCCTAACTGGTATGCCCACTGAGACAGACAATCAAGCCATTGAAGCAGCTCATCTCCTTTTGTCAAAAGGCATAGAAACAGTCATACTAACATTGGGTAGCCGAGGATCATTTCTGCTTACAAAAAAGATGGAAAAACTCATTCCGGCCTTTTCAGTAGAAGTCGTGGATACGACTGCTGCAGGCGATGCTTTCTGCGGTGCATTAGCTGCATCATTGGCTCATGGAATAAATATTGAAAAGTCAGTGAAAATCGCCAATGCAGCCGGTGCTTTAGCAGTTACAAAATTGGGAGCGGAGCCATCATTGCCTAGTCGTGAGGAAATTCAAATTATTCAATAAGAATTGAATTATTTAACATAAATACTCTTTCCAATTTTGGGTCCGGATTTAACGGACAATCTATAAAAATACACTCCACAGCTTAAACCATCAGGATTCCAATTAATTGAGTGTTTTCCTGACGGATACCATTATTTTGAAAATTGCCAAATAAGTCATTATTTCCCGCATCAATCCATAAGTGGATGGATTCTCCACCGATACATTTTTTCACAATCGGGGTAGCCTTTTTTACCGGTTGCCCTTCATACTTCATGCTAATTGGACCAAAATTTGAATAACGCGTTGTTAAACAGGACTTGGGGTTGCCGTTATCATCCACCACATTGGCTTTTCCGCTGATGTCAATGATGCAAACAATCTTCTCCCCCTGAAATATTGGCTGGGATTTCGTTATTTCAATGTTTATGGCCCAAGGGAACAGCATAAAGGATCCATGGCCAGTGTTGCGTTTCATTTGAATAACCAAATTGAAGCGGCTGAAAACCCAAAATTATTCAAAGGCAGTAGCAGTTATGGTAAGGGTGAACAAAGGCGGGGTTTTATTTTTGTGGG
>JGI11757J15750_1000160_pt1 | contig 13197 bp, 10 predicted proteins | sample DeeseametaMP0759_FD_15750 | JGI IMG/M metagenome (IMG submission 15750) | reverse complement strand
GGGGGCGGCGTAGCCGCCGGTGCAGGAGTCGGCCGGGCCGTAGATCTCCCGGGCGTGTGGCTCGTCCAGGAATCCGGCCAGGAGCGATGTGGTGCCGGCGATCATGACGCACCAGCCTGAAGCGCCGTCGTGACGGGACACCTCGGCGATCACATCGATGCCGGTCGCCACGTCGGCCTCGGGGCCTCCGAGGCTTGCCGGCGTGAACATCCGGAAGAGGCCTGCATTGGTGAGGTCGGTGACGACGTCGTCGGGGAGCGTCCGGGCGGTCTCGATCTGCTCGGATCGGTCGGCGAGGGATGGCCCGAGTTCACGGGCCTTCTGGAGGAGGTCGACCATGGGCCAAAACTAGAAGAGACTTCAAGAATAAGCAAATAGAACTGTAGGTAACCTAGAGTCATGGTCATGACAAGGTCGGTGGGAGATCCCGATGATGACGCACCGGTCGGAAGGTCGGAGCGGACCCGACGGGTGGTTGTGGATGCGACCGTGGCACGGCTGCGTTCCGAGGGTGCCTTCACGGTGGAACAGGTGGCCGCCGACGTGGGGGTGAGCGTGGCCACCATCTACAACCGCTTCCCCGAGGGGCGCGACGGCCTGCTGGCGGCGGCCTTCGACTCGGCGTTGGATCGGCTGGTTTCCGCAGGCGCCGTGCTGACCGTCGAACACCTCCTGGACCACGGCCTCCAGGCCACCATTCGGGCCATGGTCGACGGCCTCGTCGCCGTCTTCACCGACGAGGCCCTCGTGATGCGCTCCGCCCTGGCCCGGTTGCCCGAGAGCCGGGTGCTCCGGGAGTCCTACCGCAGGCACGAGGCCGATGCCCGTTCCCGTAACCACCGGTTCGTCCAACTGGGCCAGGCAGCCGGACGGATAGCCGATGAGGACACGGCGGAGCTGGCCGACGTACTGGTGGTGATGGGCCAGGGGTTGAACAACCCGGTGCTGCTCGGGTCGTCCCATCGTGCTCGACTGGTGGACCACCTCACGGCGGCCATCGTGGCCGTACTCGAACCCGGAGGACCTACCCGGTGAGCGAATCCACCACCGAAGGGCTCGTCGTCTACTGGCGCCCACTCTGCGGCTTCTGCCAACGGCTCCTGGAGGCGTTGGAGGCGGCCGGGATCCGCCCGGAACTCCACGACATCTGGGAGGAACCGGAGGCGGCCGAGTTCGTCCGATCGGTGAACGACGGCAACGAGATCGTGCCCACGGTTGTGGTCGGCGGAACGGTCTACACCAACCCGCCGCCCGACCAGTTGGTGGCGCACCTCCTGCAGGCCTGACCGGCTTCAGGCCCGGCCGAGGGAGTGTCGGTGGCGCTCGACCGGGAGACGCGCGACTATTGGGGATCCGGGCGGACTCGGGGGATCGCATCGACGGCGGTGCGACGACCCGTTCGGGGACACGAGGGGGTTGGAGATGGAGGTTTCCGTCACCGTCAACGGGACCAGGCGTTCCGCCGACGTCGAGCCGCGAACGCTGCTGGTGCACTACCTGCGCGATGACCTGGGCCTGACAGGCACCAACATCGGCTGCGACACCAGTTCCTGTGGCGCGTGCACCGTGCTGGTGGACGGCCGATCGGCCAAGTCGTGCACCCTGCTGGCCGCCCAGGTGGACGGCGCCGAGGTGACCACGATCGAGGGGCTGGCCACCGCCGACGGCCTGCATCCCATGCAGCAGGCCTTCCACGAGTGCCATGCATTGCAGTGCGGCTACTGCACCCCGGGAATGGTCATGGCCGCCATCTCGCTGGTCGACGAGTACGACGACCTGGATGCGGCCGGTGTCCGGGTTGGCCTGGAGGGCAACCTCTGCCGCTGCACCGGCTACCAGAACATCGTCAGGGCCGTCCTGGCCGCAAGCGAGTGAGGGGTTCGAGATGACCGACACCATCAGCCCGTTCGTCGGCGGAATCGTCGGCACCCACCGACTCCGCAAGGAGGATCCGGCCCTGTTGACCGGGGAATCCAAGTTCATCGACGACCTGCACATCCCCGGAGCGCTGTGGATAGCGCTGGTTCGCAGCCCGTATGCCCACGCCCGCATCGGCGCCATCGACGCCTCGGCCGCACTGGCGACCGACGGCGTGGTCGCCGTCTACACGGGTGCCGACCTGGAGGGCGACTGGGCCGGACCCCTGCCCTGTGCCTGGCCGGTCACCGACGACATGAAGAACCCCCCACACCTGCCCCTGGCCGTGGGCAAGGCCAACTTCGCGGGCGATGCCGTCGCCGTGGTCGTGGCCACATCGCGCTACGCGGCCGCTGACGGCGTAGAGGGAGTGGTGGTCGACTACGAGCCGCTGGAGGCCGTCGTCGACGTGCGGGACGCCGCCAGCGACAGGTTGGTCATCCACGAGGACTGCGGAACCAACATCGTCTACGACTGGGAGCTCACGCCGGATCCCGACGGCGTCGCCGCGGCCTTCCGGGACGCCGTCCATCACGTGACCGAGACCTACGTGCACCAGCGGCTCATCCCCGCGCCGATGGAGACCCGCGGTGTGGCCGTCGTGCCGGCCCCGCACAACGGGGACATGACGCTCTACTCGTCGACCCAGATCCCCCACGTGCTGAAGGTGATGGCCGCCCTCACCCTGGGCGTGCCGGAGCATAAATTGCGGGTCGTGGCCCCGAGCGTGGGCGGTGGATTCGGCTGCAAGCTGAACGTCTACGCCGAGGAGCTGGTCTGCATGACGCTGGCCAACCGCCACGGCGTGCCGGTGCGGTGGACCGAGACCCGTACGGAGGCCGCCACGGCGACCATCCAGGGTCGGGCCCAGCGCCAGACCATCGAGTTGGCTGCCGACGCCGACGGGAAGCTGACGGGCGTGCGGGCCACCCTCCTGGCCGACATGGGGGCGTACCTGCAGTTGGTGGCCCCCGGCGTTCCGCTGCTCGGGGCGTTCCTCTACCACGGCCTCTACGACGTGCCCGTGTACTCGTTCACCTGTCGGAGCGTGTTCACCAACCTGACGCCGACCGACGCCTACAGGGGTGCCGGTCGACCGGAGGCCACCTACGCCATCGAACGTGCCATGGACGCCCTGGCGGTGGCCGTCGGCGTGGGCCAGGACGAGATCAGGTCCCGGAACTTCATCCCGACCGAGAAGTTCCCGTACGACTCCCCGGCCGGCCTGATCTTCGACTCGGGCAACTACCAGCCGACCCTGGACCGGGCCAAGGAGCTCATGGACTGGGACGGCCGGCGGGCCGAGCAGGCCGAACGCCGGGCCGCAGGGTCGACCATGCACCTGGGACTTGGCATCTCGTCATACGTCGAGATGTGCGGTCTCGCCCCCAGCCGGACGCTGGCCGCCCTCAACTACGGCGCCGGCGGCTGGGAGTCGGCCACCGTCCGGATCCTGCCGACCTGCAAGGTCCAGGTGGTGACGGGTGCCACGCCCCACGGCCAGGGCCATGAGACCTGCTGGTCGATGATCGTGGCCGACCAGCTGGGGGTGGACCCCGACGACGTCGAGGTGCTGCACTCCGATACGGCGATCAGCCCGCTGGGGATGGACACCTACGGGTCCCGGTCGCTGTCGGTGGGAGGGACGGCGCTCTGGATGGCCACCGAGAAGGTCATCCACAAGGCCCGGGCCATCGCGGCCCACATGCTGGAGGCCAACGCCGACGACCTGGACTTCGCCGGCGGCACCTTCACGGTGAAGGGCAGCCCGGACAAGGAGGTCCCGCTGGCCGCCGTGGCGTTCGGCGCCTTCACCGCCCACGACCTTCCCGACGGCATGGAGCCCAACCTGGAGGCCCAGGTCACCTGGGACCCGGGGAACTTCGTGTTCCCGTTCGGAACCCACATCGCGGTGGTCGAGGTAGACGAGGAGACTGGCGCCGTCGAGCTGATCGACTACGCGGCCGTGGACGACTGCGGCAACCAGATCAACCCGATGATCGTGGAGGGCCAGCTGCATGGCGGCATCGTCCAGGGCGTGGCCCAGGCCCTCTGGGAGGAGGCCATCTACGATGCCGACGGGCAGCTCCGGTCGGCCAACCTGGCCGACTACCTGGTTCCCTCCGCCGCCGAGTGCATCGACATGAAGCTGGACCACACGGTGACGCCCTCGCCCACCAACCCGATGGGCGTGAAGGGCGTCGGCGAGGCGGGGACCATCGCCTCAACCCCGGCCGTGATGAACGCCGTTGTGGATGCCCTGCGGCCCATGGGCATCACGGACGTGAGGATGCCGGCGTCACCGATGACCGTGAGACGAGCCATCGAGGCGGCGGGAGGCTCGTCATGATCCCGGCGGCGGTGGACTACGTCAGGGCCGACTCGGCCGAGGCCGCGATCGCGGCGCTCGTCGAGCACGGCGACGAGGCCAAGCTGTTGGCCGGTGGTCAGTCCCTGGTGCCGCTCATGAGGCTCCGACTGGCCACGCCCACCGTGCTGGTGGACGTGGGCCGGGTGACCGACCTGGTCGGCATCTCGGTGGAGGGCGACACGGTCTCGATCGGCGCCCTGACCACCCACAGCACACTGGAGCACTCGGCGGAGCTGGCGGCGGCGTGTCCGCTGCTGGCCCACGTGGCCTCGCTGGTGGGCGATCCGGCGGTGCGCCACCGGGGCACCCTGGGTGGCTCGCTGGCCCACGCCGATCCGGCGTCGGACCTGCCGGCGGCTGTGCTGGCCCTCGGAGGGACGCTGGTGGTAGCCGGCCCCGGTGGCACGCGCGAGGTCGCGGCGACCGACTTCTTCACCGGCTTCCTGGAGTCTGTGCTGGCAGTCGACGAGGTGCTGACCGAGGTGCGCGTGCCGGTCTCGACCGGTGGATGGTCGTACCAGAAGTTCAACCGGCGGGCCCAGGACTGGGCCATCGTCGGGGGGGGGGGGGCCGGGGGGGGCGCCGGCGTGTCGCTGGTGAACATGGCCTCCACACCCATACGGGCCACGGCGGTGGAGGCGGCCCTGGCAGGTGGAGCCTCGGCGACGGACGCTGCGGCGAGCGCCGCGGACGGCACCGAACCACCGACCGACAACCAGGCCGACGGGCCCTACAGGGAGCACCTGGCGCGGGTCCTGACCGCCAGGGCACTCACAGCCGCCGGTATCTAGGCGTCGGTAATGGAACTGCCGCGGGCTCGGCTCGGTTGCCGGGTGGGAGCATCCGGCCCGGCCTCCCGGCGTGATCGCCGGTTCCAGGTTCAGGGACCTCCGGGTAGTGATTCGCACGGCTCGCCGTCGTTGTCGCCGTCAAGGTGTGCCACATCGCCGTAGGCATCTGCATAGGTGTCGAACCAGGCCTTGGCTGCCGCGTAGTCGTCGAAGTCTCCGCAGTTCCTGACGTCGCCGGGATTCGGTGGGTCGTCGCCGTTCTCCGACCCGCCAAGGTCGATGGGTTCGCCCAGGTCGATGGGTTCACCGAGGTCGATGGGTTCACCGAGGCTGATGGTCATCCCGGGTGCGATCTGCGAATCGGGGTCGCCGTCGCAGGTGGCGAGCATCCGGGTGAGCGCCACCAACTCGGCAGAGGTGACGCTGAGCACCCACCGGACCTTGATGTCGAGCCATGTGTCGGCGTACACGCAGTCGGTCATGGCATCCGGTCCGGCGTATTCCCGTGGCGTCCAGTCCTCGGGGCCGCTGTCGCCCTTGGAGCGGTTGGCCGAGGCGGTCACGGCGATGAGGTGGCGGGGATCGGACATGTCGTTGGAGTAGCGACGCTTCGTGTCACGGTCCCAGGCCCAGCCGCCGGAACGGTGGGCGTTTGCCAGCGGGACGAAGTGGTCGACGTCGAGGGAACGGGGATCCTCCACGACGGTGCCGGTGAAGGCGGCCAACCAGCGTCCGCCGGTCACGAGGCAGCCGTCGTCGCGTAGGAACGGTGAGGCGGTCGCCTCGGCCATGAGCACCTCGTGGCGGGTGTTCAGGCAGTCACCGTCGTCATCCGACCAGCGGCCCCAGTCGTCGCGGTCGTAGCCCTCCCGGTGCGGGTCGTCCACCACTCTCGGAATGGCGAGGACCGACTCCGGCCAGGTGGCCGCCTCCGTCGGAGCGGGGGTGGTGGGCGCAACCTCCATCGTCGTGATCGTGGAGGCGGGGGTCGGCGTGCCTGTCGGAGCGCTGGTGGTCGACGGTGCGCCCGTGGTCGCCGCGCTGGTGGTCGATGGTGCGCCCGTGGTCGGCGCGTCGCCCGCGTCGCCTGTGCCCACTCCGGCGCCACAGGCGGAGCCGACCATTACCAGGAGCGCGACGGCTCCCGTCCGCCGGGGGAAGTACGGCACCGTGCAATGTTTCCACGCCGGCGCCCACCGTGCGGGTCGATCGCCGGTCAGGAACGTCGGGGGAGGTGGTTCAACCAGTCCATCCGGCGGGTCGGGCGACCGGTTCTGGCTTCAGCCCGGTCGGCATTCGCTGCCAGGCGGAGGCCTGCGTTGATGCCGATCCAGCGGAACGGCCCGGGCTCCCACTTCCGGGCCAGGTGGTCCACCCACGGCAGGTCGGTGCGGTCGTTCACCGTCCCGGTGACCAGTTTGGCGATGGTCCGGCGGTGACCTGCCAGGTCCCGGGTGTAGCCCTCGGTCGCACGTACCACGATCTCGGCGCTGACCGTGCCCCCGTCGGTGATGACCTGCCCGGACCGGACTGCCTTGACCGTGGTGCCCTCGTGGATCGTCACACCCAGCCGCTCGACCACGTCGCCCAGGCCCCAGGCGACCGTCGTCTCGGGCCGGTCTGGCAGAAGAGCATCAATCGGGCCGTGGCGTTGGCGACGGTCATCCCTGCCGTCGCAGTCGCGGCTGGGGCGCGCTGGTTACCCGACGCCACGCATTAGAGAATCTGGGGTCTGGACGCAGTCAAGGTCGTGTACTTGCCGGTGCATAGCGACGCGCAGGAGGCGGCGCAGTCCGGCATCGAAACGACCGCATCGTCAAAACACATGTCCTCGCCGGTCAGCCGATCGATGCTCGGAGTCTTCGCCAGCGCGTCTCCAGCAGAGCCTCGTGACTGTTGCCGCAGTTGGTCCGCCATCACGTAGACATTTTCGGGCTTTCGCTCACTCGCCCTGGGCGTCTTCCTTGTAGGCATGGGCCCGAGCAACGTGAGCTGCCGAGGTCATGTGCGAACCCGAAGGTTCTGTGGGTCGTACATCGAACGCAGGGAAGCCTTCGCCGAGTAGCACGTGCCAGCCACCTGGATCTCGAAGTTCCCTGCCTTCACGAAGTCGGCAGTCACGCCCGCCTCGTCTTCTACGTAACCGAACCCCATGGCGCCACCCAAGGTGTGGCCGTATGCGCCCGACCGGAGGTATCCGACCGGATCTCCGTCGCGAAGGATTGGCTCCTCTCCGTATAGGAGTGGCTCAGGATCCTCGAGCAGAAACTGCACGAGCCGCGACTTGTAGGGACGCTCCTCGCGTTGGGCAAGCAGTGCTTCTCGCCCGACAAACCCGCCGGGCTTGTCGAAGTCGACGGCGAACCCCAGGCCTGCCTCTAGCGGCGAGTCGGAGTTCTCCATGTCGAGCCCGTAGTCAAGCCTCCCAGCTTCGGTTCGTGTGCTCTCCAGGGTCTCCATGCCGGCATGTAACAGACCGAATTCGGACCCAACCTCGATGATCCGGTCGTACACGTTGAGCGCGAACTCGGTAGGGACGTAGAGCTCCCAGCCGAGTTCTCCGACGAAGCTCATCCGCAGCGCCAGACCCAGGCCGTGATGCAAGTCGATCTGCTGAGCCGTGTAGTACGGGAATGCGGCATTGTCCAGATCCGCGAGTGTCACCTCGCTCAGAAGATCTCGCGACCCGGGGCCTTGAACGCTGAGCAGCGTGTAGCCCGAGGTGAAGTCTGTGACCTGAACGCGTGCGTCGACTGCCGAGCCCCTGTGAAGCATGGCCTCGACTCGGCGATGGAACATCTCCGCGGCCACCACCAGGAACCGGTCCTCAGCCAGACGGGTCACCGTCACATCGGCCTGGATACCGCCTCTCGCGTTCATCCACTGCGTGTACACGCACTGCCCAACAGGAACAGCGATGTTGTTGCCGGACAACAGGTTCAAAGTCGCCTCGGCGTCGGGGCCCTGAACCAGGAACTTCGACATCGATGACAAGTCGAACAGAGCCACGGCGCTGCGGACCGCCCGGTGTTCCGCGGCGTGGAACTCAAACCAGTCCTGGCGGGCGTATGTGAATTTGAACTCAATGTCGGCGTCGACTGGGGCGAACCAGGATGCGCTTTCCCACCCCGAAGATTCGCCGAAGTGGGCTCCGGCCTTCTCGAGGCGCTCGTGAATCACCGACCGCTTGACATTGCGCGCGGTGGTCGGGTGGGAATGCGGCCACGACCCCGTCGAGTGGAGCCGGCCGAGTAGTTCGACGCTGCGTTCCGCCAGATACGGACGATTCGTCTGGAAAGGCGACATCCTGGCGATGTCGACATCGGTGACATCGATCGGTGGGACCCCGTCGGCTATCCAACTGGCGACGATGGAACCAGCTCCCGCGCCGGTGAGGATTCCGAGCGAGTTGAAGCCGGCTGCAACGAAGAAGTTGGCCAACTCAGGGGCCTCTCCCATCAGAAAGCCGTTGTCGGGAGTGAAACTCTCGGGACCGGTGAATAGTTTGCGGACCCCGACGTTCTCGAGGCCGGGCAGAATCTCCATCGCATATTCGAGGAAGGGCGCCAGACGGTCCCAATCGGACGGGATCTCGCCAAAGCTGAAGTCGTCCGGGATCCTGTCGAGCGACCACGGTGCCGCGACCGGCTCGAACAGGCCCACCAGGAGGCCCCCTGTTTCTTCGCGGTAGTAGGCGAATCGATCAGGATCCTCGAAGATCGGCAGGTCCGCGGACACCCCTTCGATCGGCTCAGTGATCAGGTAGGCGTGCTCGATTGCCTGCAGCGGTACCGAGACCCCAGCCATGGCGCCTACCTGCCTGGCCCACATCCCCGCACAGTTGACGACGTAATCGGCTTCGATGACCCCACCATCGGTGACCACCCCGGTGACTCGGTCGTCTTCTTGTGTGATCCCGAGCACTCCGACGCCCTCAAGGATCTGGGCGCCTCCCAACCTCGCCCCTTTCGCGAGCGACATCGCCACGTTGTAGGGATCGGCTCTCCCCTCATTGGCCGTATAGAAGCCTGTAATGACCTCGGAGGCATCCATCTGTGGCCATAGGGCGGCGACCTCTGCGCCTGAGATTTCTTCGCGATCGATGCCCATCAACCTCATGAAGTCTGCCTCGCGGCGAAGCTTGTGAGCCCGCTCCTTCGTGCTCGCCGTCTGTAGATAGCCGACAGGACGAAAGCCCGTCGACAGGCCGGTCTCCTCCTCGAGTACCTCATAGAGATCTCGGGAGTACTTAGCCATCCAGGCAAGAGTCTGAGTGGTCATGCCGCCTGACACGACCAGGCCCGCCGCATGCCATGTGGTCCCGGAAGTGAGCCGGTCGCGCTCCAATAGGACGACGTCGTTCCAGCCAAGCTTGGTGAGGTGATACGCGACGCTGTTGCCGATTATCCCGCCTCCGATGATCACAACCTGAGCGCGGCCCGGAGTACTTGAGCTAAAACCCTCATCCGGCATTGATGAACCATCCTGCGCGTGAGCCATCACTGGCGGAGCAACCTCCGCATTCCTTTCGCCAACCTGGACGGTTGGCCGGAGCGTGCCTCCGAGCGGTCGGCCAGCCCCATGACGCGCAGCCCGCCATTGATCGACAACCAACGCAGCGGTTCAGGCTCCCAGTTGCGGGAACGATGGCCCACCCATGGGAGGTCGGTTCGGGGAGAGTCCGTTCGGGTGATGAGATCGGCGAGGGTACGGCCGGCAAGATTGGACGGAGCGACACCCTCTCCGACATAGCCGCCGGCCCAGGCAATACCGCTCTCGCGGTCAAACCCAACCGACGGAAACCAATCTCGCGGGACACCCATCACGCCGCCCCAACGATGCGAGATGGCGATGTCTCCCAGTTGGGGGAGCATCTTGACCAGCGTTTCGATGATGCGCTCATGGATGCCGGATCGTCGCTCAATCGCCGGATCGATCCTGGACCTGAACCCGTAGGGGGCACCCCGGCCACCGAACGCAATTCGACCGTCTTGGGTGCGTTGGCCGTAGATGACCATGTGTCGATCGTCGGCAAAAGTCTGCCGCTCCGACAGCCCGATTTCGCCCCACATGTCGTCGCTGAGCGGCTCTGTTGCAACCATGAGCGAATACAGAGGCGCCAAGGCGCGGCCATGACCGTCGAGAGTCGGCGTGTAACCCTCGAGCGCCCTAACCACCACGTCTGCCTTCAGGACGCCGCGATCGGTCACGGCACAGCCGGGTTCGATGGCCGTGACCGTTGTCTGCTCCGCGATCGTTCCGCCCAGGCGCTCCACCGACTCACCAAGGCCTCGCACAAGCCGTGCCGGGTGGAGCGCGGCCGTGTGAGCGAAGAGCAGGCCACCCATCACGTTGGTGGCGTTGAGGTGGGTCCGGGCCTCGTCGGCCCCAAGCAGGCGGAGGTCGTCGTCGTTGAGGCCGAATGCACGCTGATGGTGCTCGACCTCGTCGGACTGGCGCTTGAGCTGAGCTGCGTTGCGAGCAAGGCGGATCGTGCCGCCCTTGGCGAAATGACAGTCGATGCCTTCTCGCTCGGCCACCCGTCCCACTTCATCGACCGAATCGAAAAGTTCGCGAAGGAAGCGACGGGCTGAGTCGTTGCCGGCAACCTGCTCATGTCGATCCGGGCTCGCGGCAATTTCGCCCACACACCAACCGCCGTTTCGGCCCGAAGCGCCAAAGCCGATGATTTCCCTCTCGAGCACCACAACTCGCAGCGTCGGGTCGAGACGGAGCAGGTAATAGGCCGTCCATAGTCCGGTGTAGCCACCGCCGACGATCGCCACGTCGGCTTCGGTGCCACCTACCAAAGGAGCACGCGGTTCGAGCGAATCAGGATGGTTGTCCAACCAGAGTGATCGGCTCCGATATTCCTCCGTCATCTGGCTCCCTTAAATGTGTTGCGGCATGGTGGCGTCATGAGTCGAATCCCACCCCGAAGCGATCGAGCAGGCCCAGCCATAGACCGCGCTTGCCCTTATGCAGGTCAGCTCTCTGTATGGCACGTTTGGTGATCTCGACAGCGGCCCATCGAAGTGGTTCAGGCGGAAACGGGAACGGCTTCCTACGGACCATCTCCAGTTCCGTGCGCTCGGTGGCCTTCCCGAACACCAGGTCCAGTGCTACCCGGGCGCCAAACCTGCTTGCCCCCACACCCAGGCCCGTGTAACCGGCCACCCAGGCAAGTCGACCATCATGGGCGGTTCCCCATGTAACTGTGAACTTCGTGGTGGTACCGATCGGCCCGCCCCAACGGTGGGTGAAGCCCAGTCCTTCCAGTTGGGGAAACGTTTCGAAGAAGTGAGCAGCGATCGTCCGGTGGGTCTCGGCCCGTTGGTCGAAACTCGGCTGAAGACCGTTGTTGAAGTGATAGGTCGCGTCGTAGCCACCCCAGAGAATCCGATCGTCCTCAGTCAGGCGGTAGTAGTGGAACTGGTTGGCACTATCGGCAATCCCCTCTCGACCACTCCAACCGATCGAATCGAGCTGATCTGTCGAAAGCGGCGCTGTCATCAATACGTGGTCGTATACCGGGATGACGTAGCGGCGCGGCCGGCGTATCGGGCCGCGGTACGCGTTGGTCGCCACCACCACGCGGTCAGCTTGGAGGGTCCCGCCAGGCGTTATAAGAGTGATACCGGACCGGCGGGCTTCAATCCCCAATACAGGGCTGTGATCGTGGATTGTCGCTCCGAGTTTCTCGGCCAACGCCTTCAGGCCCCAACAGAGCCGTCCCGGATCGACGAGTGCAATGCCGGTTCGGCGAAGCAGGCCGCCCAGGTAGGTGGTCGAGTGCACATAGCCCTGCATTGTGACCGTGTCGAGCAGTTCGACTTCGTTGCCGAATCGTTGGTAGTCCTCGATCTCCATCTCCAGTTCGTCGAGCTGCCACGGTTGGGTGGCGACTGAGATTTCACCGGACGAGCGGAAATCGGCGTCGACGCCGTGACGAGTGATCGTTGCCTCGATGCCTTCCAGGTTCTCGTTTCCCAGCCGGACGATCGTTTCCATCTCTTTGGGCCAGTGCGCCAGGCCGTTGTGCAGGCCATGGGTTAGAGAGGCATCGCAGAAGCCTCCGTTGCGCGAGCTGGCACCGAAGCCGCAGACCTCGGACTCCAGAATGGTCACCCGCATCCCGGGCTGTTCCTCGAGTGCCTGGATCCCAGCCCAGAGGCCACTGAAGCCGCCCCCGACAATTGCCAGGTCAGTGGTTGCGGAGCCGGTCAGCGAAGGACTCGGGTCGGGCCCGTCGGGACGGTCAGTCCAGAAGACGGCTGGCTTCGCCTCAGCCAGCGCCTTCTCGGCCGAGGGCTGCACTGAGCGGGTCATCAACGAGGCCAGTTCCTGATCATGACGTGCATGACCTCGGTGTGGTGCTCCGCCACGTACATCGACACGTCATTCCATACCCGAATTGTCTAAATCCACCGTAGGGCATCTCGGACACGATCGGGATGTGATCGTTGACCCAGATCGCACTGAACTGGAGCGCAGCGCTCCTACGCATGGCTCGCCCGACGTCTTTGGTCCAGACGCTGGCGGCCAGGTCATGGTCGACATCGGCCGCGTTGCTCGACGGAGCATCGTCGACCCGGTAACGGGATTGACCACGGGATCGGTCGTCTCGCTGCAGGCCGGTTGCCACCTTCCGTTAATGAAGTTCTGTCCTGGCATGACGCTGCTCCCAAAACTCATTCGCATCTGTCACTACACAAGCATCATGGCGCGTTGTATTTAGTTGAGCAAGTGGCACGGTGCAGTTGAAACTCATCTCTACGCCCATCTTTGCAACTGGTTAAGTTGCATGACCTGAAGTTCTGGTGTTGAATCTGCGTGTCAGGGAGTCCGCTGAAGGAGGTGAGGCATGGAACACGATCGGCTCGCGGAGTTGGGGGCACGCCATCTCTGGGGTCACTTCAGCGTGCTGAATAACGACGTCGACGGCATGCACATCATCGAGCGAGGCGACGGCTGCTACGTCTGGGACGATCTGGGCAACCGCTACCTGGATGGTCTGGCCGGACTGTTCGTCAGCCAGTTGGGCCATGGCCGCCCCGAACTGGCCCGTGCCGCCGGCAACCAGGCGGCGACCCTCGGATACTTCCCGATCTGGACCTA
>JGI11757J15750_1000138_pt1 | contig 14058 bp, 16 predicted proteins | sample DeeseametaMP0759_FD_15750 | JGI IMG/M metagenome (IMG submission 15750) | reverse complement strand
TACTGTCAATCGGATTAATGACAGTGACATTCGATATTGCCAATGAACTAGTGGGTTGATTCAGTTTTGGCAGATCCGGCAATGACTTTGACAACAATATATAAAAGCTAATAATCGTTAGGGCAATAAGGCCAACAAAGCTTAAAGCTAGATATTTTAATAGACGTTTCATGTTTGATTTACCTGTTTTAAATCTGTTCGGCAGGACGGGAAATATTGCCAATCTGCCTGTATCTTCACGTGACATTCAGGAGATTTTTCTCTAACAGACGCCTGCTCACCACAGTCAGGACAACAAACATATTTTTGACCTAAAACTTTACCACATTGGCCACAAGTCGTTTGATACCAATTCATCGGTTCACGGCAATATGAACAAATATTTCCACTACCATTGGGATTACTAATTTTTTCTACTTTTTGAATTTTTATTTGAGCCAGAGGCGTTTCATTTAACAATCACCCATTCCCCATCGCCAATCACATATTCCACTGCTTTACCTTCGGCAACTTTTCCACGGATAAACCCTAATAGAGCACCACCGGGGACTGTATAAATACCTGATATAACAGTCCATATACCACCAAAGATAAAAATGCTGGGGAGCGCCTCCAGATCAAGTCCACTATCAATTAAAAATATAACGGTAATAAGGCCTCCTATTCCGACAGAAACCAAGCCGCCAAGCTTTATACCACCCCAAACGTATTCTTTGGTACTTTTTGTTTTTCCTCTAAAAATTGAACCAATTTCATCCATGGGAATTTCCCGTTCAAAAGATTCACCTTTTTCCTGGATGCGGAGGGCATCAACCGTCATGCCCATATATAAACCACGAACCGTATTACTGGGGTCATATGCACTGGATACCACTACCCATTCATCCAAGGGAATCAATACCTGTTCCCCATCCTTTTCAAGTGTTAGGCCACTCGCATCTTCCTGGGCAATAAGAGGTAAGGCACCTGCAGTAATTAATATTCTTGTTATTAGTCCTATTGAATATCGTTTCAATTTACGATCGCCCCTTCCCATGTTGAGCCATTTCATTTATTTTTGAAATTTCCTAAGTGGTTTATAACCATTCATCAATGAATATTCCCCGAGTCTCGTTTTCTTATTTTGTCTGATTTTGTAGGCAGATTTTTTTGCAGATGCGGTTGCGGAAAAAACAACCTTCATTTCCATCCAAAACTCTTCCAATGTCCCCATTTCCACACCAAATGCTTCGTGCATTACTTCATCACAGGACATACCAAAACTTTCATATTCCTCACACATATCCTGGTATTGAGATAATATGAGTGTTTCTCCGGATATCTCATATTTGAATTCTGGTCCCTCATCGCATTCTATCTGGCCATCATATTCTTCACAGATTGTCCATGTAAATGTTGAGTCTGTCGACACCCATTCAATATCAGATTTCTCTCTGAATCCTTCAAAAGTTTCATCTATTTCTCCTGTGCCATCGTCATTGATTGTAATGATGATTTCATCGGGCATAAATAATTCATCCTCTAAAAGAAAATCTTCATTAGCTGATATTTCAGTACCCACCTCAGTTAATGCTCCTGCAACGGTAGCGTGCCTTGTCAAATCAATGACATACCCAGTATTATCAATATAGATTTCACGGTACAACGTGTCGGAATTAATGGTTAATGAATGTTCCCCAATGGAATAATCGTATTTTTGTCCTGTAAAATCTAATGAGCCCAAACTCGTATAAATATTTACTCTAGATCCGTTATATTGATCGAGTGGACTATTATAATCAGTGATTCTATAATAAACATTATAATCATCTTCATATCCCTGAGCACTTATTTCCATCCCATCAATCGTTTCATCAATATAAAATTCACTTAATCCATAAGTACCGGCTGGTGTGCCGTTATGATATGTAGAAACTTTCATGTCACCATTCATTTCTCCCATATACAACATTTGAGTTTTAGTTAATTTTAGATACAAACCTCCCTCTGCAGATGTCATATTCCAGGTGCCAACCAAAGGGCTGATCTCTTCTTTATCTTCACAAGCCAACATAATTAAAGCAGAGAAAATTAGTGTTCGTTTTATGATGTTAAGTCCCTTTCTATTGTTGGTGTTTTTTGACCATTCAATTGGCCATTCGATTTAATGACTCCATTTCCATTTTGAGATATAAATCCATAAGGTGTGGGCATGGGCACTTTTTTAGGCACATTCCCGTTCTGCCAATGCTTCACTTCGTGGGTTTCACGGTAGAGCACATTGTAAACATCAAAGGGGATGGTCCTGCCGTCAGGCATGGCAAACCCAATGCAGCATTTTTTCACCACCTTCATATCCCAGTTATACTTGTCCTGGAACTGGATTAAAATAATGCGGAATGCGTTTTTGTCGGCAATCTTCTGGCGCCCTTTTTCCATAAAGAAATCCTTTTTCACCGGGTTGAATTACAAATGTGTCATCGTCTTTTTTCAAAATTAAAGAAACACCATTCTCGTTTCCATAAAGAAAAGGGCCAGAAAGTTGTACCGTCCCCCACTCGAGAAATTCGATGGTTAACGCTGTGGTGACCATCCCAGTGATAAGAAATTTATTTTTAATTCCCATAATATGGTCACCTAAATATAAACATCTGCTTTTTTCACACCACCCACGCTCCTTGTTCCTTAATTAAAATTTGTAATAGAATGCGATATGAGGCCGCTGAAAATGAATTCCCAATTGAAGGGTTTCGCTATAAGCGTAAATGAAACCAAAATCGAAATCAAAATCAGAGATTTCTTTTTCTTCTGCAAACTCCAAATTAGATGCCCAATAAGGATCATAGAATGCTTCAAAAATGAGTTTCAAACTTCGCCTCGCATCTGCATGAATGGCGTAATAAGCCCGCGGCATGGGATCATACCCGGGATAGGTAGTGAGTGTAGCGCCGATGGTATGGTTGATTCGTCCTTGACCTGATTTCTTTAAATTTGAAATTGTATAAGCAGCAAAATATTCCATCCACATTTTTCCAATGCCAGAATCATCATCATTCAAAAAATTAGATTCCCCGATTCGACCCCATGATTTTTCGGTTGACATCTTTGTTTCACCATCAATCCAATCTTCATATTCTCTTTCTTTCATTTCATATTTCACCGGGTAACCCCGCATATGAAAATGTCCGCCGATNGCAAAGGCATGCTCCGATTTTAATGTCCCTTTTTTGAATACAGTATACTTGGGTCGAAAGTTTAAATCTCCCCAAAAATAACCACCCCATTTTGAGGTAACCTGGAATCGGTCCGACAATCCATAACCCCAAGAAAGAAGACTCAAATACAAAACATTGTCACCCACCGTATATCCTGTGGGATCAAAATAAATATCAATGAGGCGTTCCTTGCCATAATACCAGCGGCCATCTTCGGTTTGACCCGGACGTTTAAACCCTCGGGCCACAGCGCCCATACTTTTAAAATCAATGCGGTCAATTTTTTCTTTTGCGATGACGACTTCCCCAAATTGGGCTTTAATTTTTATGCCTTCATCACTCTCGGATAAAATAACACCTTTCAGCTTATCTCCGGACTTGAGATAGATAATGGCTTCTTCCGGTTTAATATTTTTTTTATTAATCATGACCGAGCCAAAGGATGTTTCTATGGCAATGGTAGAATCTGTTTCGGCGGTAATGGTACCGGAAACTTTATCCCCGGATTTTAGATAAAACGTTTTTTCCTGGGCGAAGACGACCCCGGAATAAAAAAGAAGCATTAATAATATTGTTTTTTTCATGGTCTTTCCTTTAAAAATCTCCATCCTAATTATCAATTAAGTTGAAGAATTATTCATATTACTTGAATAATATTACTGTATATGTTAATTTATTTCAAGTATTATTTAACATTATGGTAAAAGTTCAAGAAATAATCTCCCAAGTCATGGCCGAAAAGGGCTATCGCCACAAATATGAAGTGGCGGAATATTTTGGTGTGACGCCCCAGGCCCTGAGCACCTGGCTTACCACAGGCCGAATTCCATCCAAACACCTGCTTAAAGTTCGGACTGAAATTCAACGCCCAGACCTTCTCCCAACTATCGACCCCACAAAGGAGGACAAACAGACTGTAATCAACTATTTTATTAATGAAAATGTCCACCTAAAAAATGAAATCGTCAAGCTAAAAGATAAAATCCAGAACCTCCAATCCACCAAGAATAAAAATGACCTAATTGACAAGATCAATGCCCGATCCCTGTTTATTGCCGGGCGCCTATCCGATGGCGTCATAACCGAAGTGAGCGGCGATTGGGAGAAATCCATGGGATATGGGGAAACAGATCTGGTGGGACACCGTTATGATGAAGATTTTATTCACCCAGATGAATTTGAAAGGACCAAACGCCACCAAGATAATATTCAACAATCGACTGCGGTAAAAGAAACGCGGTTTAGCACGGTTCAGCGGTGGAAAAATGGACAGACGGGTGATTACATCATGCTGAGCATGATCTGGTATGTGGATGTGAAAAAGGATATGGTGGAAATTATAGCCAAACCCATTGATAATAATTTTGGGGAAATTGGTATCCTGAATTAAAATACGTTACAACTCTTTGACCATATCCCATCTAAATATTTTAGGGGAACATTTGGTTCTTTCCCGTGATTAACAACTAAAAAGGAGAATCATCATGAAAAAACGAATCAGTATTATTCTTGCCACCATGCTTTTGGTTGGATGCGCTAACCCGCCACAAGAGTCCAACAAGCTTACCATGGGAATGGTTCAATACAGTGTGACGAAAGGGGCAAACCAAACAGAAATCACCAAAGTATTGGGGGCTCCCAATATTATATCCAAGGATAAACAAGGTAGAGAAACCTGGACGTATGATCGCATATCAAGAGAGTCAGAAGCTAAATCTATGACATTTTTTGGGATTATAAACCCCATCAGCTGGTTTACCGGTGCGGGAACGGGTAGCAAATCATCCGCAAGTACATCCTCAAAATCACTCACGGTTATTATCACATTTGACGACAATAAAAGTGTGGTGGATTATGCCTACCAAAGTCTATCCTTTTAAATGTTTAGAAGCATTATTCAACCTAAGACCCAATCGGGTCGATTCTTCTACATGTCACTTATTGCTTATTTGGTCATGGGCATTTCTGGCTGTACCAATATGCCCCGAACCGATAAACCGGCTACGTCCATTGCCAGGGCAATGGAAACTCGGTCTTTCCCCGGTGATTTAAAATCCGTACTAAAAGCAGCCATCAATTCACTTCAAGACATGGACTATACCATTGAAGTCTTGAATTCTGATATTGGATTAATTACCGCCAGCCGAACAACGGAACATGCAAAGGCGGGATTGGCCAATGAAAAACCAGAAGGGGAACTAAGTGCTGGCCAAAAAGCATGTCTTGCCATTGGCGCAGTGGCTGTAATTGCCATCATTGTAGCCATGATTTTTGGTGACAATGGTAGCGATGATTCGAGACCACTATTTGGCGGTAATCATGGTCATGATGATGGCCCTGACGGACCAAAGATTTATCGATACAAAGTGACCATCAATTTGACCGAATTAGTCAATGGTGAAACCAATGTCCGCGTCAGTGCCAGTGGTGAAGTAGAACAAGATGGAAAAATACTAGCGACTGGTGGTGTACATGAAATGGAATTTTTCCAGAAGTTTTTCGCCGGCATGAGCCAGGGCTTATTCTTGGACCAGAATGCCCCGATAAATAAATGATTTCTATTCGCTTTTAATAAAGATGAATCTTCAAGCCATCATGATTAATAGATTCGTATGATTGTCTATCCACGCAAGAGGTTTGATTTTAAATATATTGATTTATTGATTGCTCTCGGATATTGTTTAAATCCATTATTAGATAGAAATCAAATTGGTTATAGCATTAAAAAATTATGGCCTAATGGAAATGTCCTTATTGGATTGTCTGTACGTACTATTTTTGATGCACTACTATCAGAATTGAACTTCCAAAGAGGTAGTGAAGTTATCATGACTGGTATCAACATCCCTGATATGGTCAACATCGTTCAAACCCATGATTTAAAGGTGGTTCCGATTGATCTTGATATGTCAACCCTTCAAATTAAACCGGGTGTAATTGAGCAGTCCTTATCTGATAGAACCGTAATGGTTNTGGTGGGCCATTTATTTGGTTCAAAAATGGAAATGGATATTGTATATGAAGCATTAGCTAATCGGCCGGAGATAATAATTGTTGAAGATTCTGCACAAGCATTTCAGGGAGTGTCGCAACATTTGCCCCACCCTCGAACAGCAATTAGCATGTTTAGCTTTGGGTCCATCAAATCGGTGTCTGCACTTGGATGTTCTGTCGCACTGACTTTGGATCACAATTTATATAAGAAATTGGAATCACGATTGAAGGATTATAATAAAAGTTCGAGAATTAAATTTATGAGTAAAATTATTAAATATTTTTTTCTAAAAACTCTCTCATTTCCTTTTTTCTATGGTATGTATATTTTTTTCTGCCGCCTATTTAGAATTGATTATGATGCACTAATTATATCCGCAGTTAGAAATTTCAAATTGTCTGACCTTTTCAGACTTATACGCCAAAGTCCATGCACATCTCAATTACAGTTTTTAAAATATCGATTGTCAACAATGAATAAGAATCATTTATTAGGCAGAATTAATGCTGGGAACTTTGTTCGGGAAAGATTAAATCGTGATTCAAATATTCATGGGTTATTTAATGAAACGCACACTTATTGGCTTTTTCCAATTAAGAGCAAAAACAAACAAGAACTAGTCTCAAAACTTCGCTCAAATGGATTTGATGCAACATTTAATTCATCCCAACTCAATCCAATAGAAGCCACTGGAGAAAATCAATTGACACCAAATGAATGCATTACTTATATGGGTAATACGGTTTATCTACCTGTGTATGAATCCATACCTGAAAAAAATTTGATATTTGATACATTAATATCAATCGTAAATCAAACCGCTGATTTTCAAAAATAGCTCTTAATAATGCATAAGGCCTGTCACCACCAAGGTGCCGGCCCAATCATCTTTTGCACCTACTCGCCAGCATAATACATCAATCAAACCTGAGCTATTAAAACCAGATAACCATTCTGCTTCTGAAAGCCGGGTCATAATGGATATACCACATTCCTTATTCCAAGATGTACTAGGCTCGTTCTCTGAATAATAATCAATGCCTATAATCAGTCGCCCCCCAGGTTTTAGCCAATGACTAACCACACGATGAATTAAGCCAATAGGGTCTTTAACATAATAGAATACTTCCATTGAATGAACTATATCTACTTTTTTATTGGGTATCCAATCTACAAGATCGGCACAATGGTAAGTGTTGTCAGAATCAAAAGATATGGCTTTTTTGATCATTTGTTCAGAGCCATCCACTCCTTTAGCTCTTTTACATAGTTGGTGATTCCCCATCATCCGAACCACCCAACCGTTCCCACATCCAGCATCAATAAAAGTGAATGGGTCAACCTGACCTTCAAGGGCAAAATCTAGCATGCTATTTACTGAATCAGCATGGCCTCTTGCCATACGTTCATCTCGACCGTCTTTGGCCCATTCAGTAAAAACATCTATGGGTAGTTTCATATCATTTAGCTGGGACGTAATTTTTCCTGACAGCTAATAATTATAATTCTACTAATATATCCAAAGCATGGGTTTTAACATTTATTTTTTTGTATACTTTTTCAATCAATCCGTTTTCATCAATTACGTATGTGTTGCGAAAAATGCCATCATATTCACGCCCCATGAATTTCTTTTTTCCCCAAACACTATAGGCTTTAAGAGTTTCCTTTTGTTCATCACATAACATAGGATATTGGAATTCTTGTTTATCACAGAATTTTTTCTGCTTTTTTGGTGAATCGGCACTCATACCGACTACTACAGCATTTTTTTCTACAAATTTTTTGAGTTCATCCCGGAACCCCTGACCTTCAATAGTTCAACCGGGCGTGCTAGCTTTAGGAAAAAACCATAAAACCACTTTCTTACCCAAAAAATCACCGAGAGATACGTTATTCCCATTCTGATCGGGAAGCGTGAAATCAGGGGCCTTTGTACCGATATCTAACATTTTTACTCCTGTTATTCCAATTCTATTCTTGACCAGCGCATACGATCATCATTGCTTTTTACCATATCATAAACCATTTGAATACCTTCTTTTTGCCCATTCCAAACCAGAGTGTTTAACGCCTCTGAAATATTCACCCATTTGAAATCAACATGTTCTTCTGATAGCATAACTTCATCAGAATCTACCTCCATCCCAAAAACGGGCACAAGGTTTACCCGATCCCCGTGGACTTCATAAAAACGACTCACATGATCCGCCGCAAACATATTCACTAGATCCAAACCTGTTTCTTCTTTTAATTCACGAATGGCTGCTTCTGGTGCTGTTTCACCTTCTTCAATTTTCCCAGCCACCCCCTGCCATAGGTGTTCATAAATCTTATTTTTGTTCCGTTTCAACAATAGAAATTTTAAATCGTCATCCATTTTTAAATACACATAACAATCCACTACTCTGACGGTTACATCAGCCATCTTATTTTAACAAAACCATTTTTTGGGTAAGGACCCTTTTTCCCGATTCCATTCGGGCAAAATAAATGCCGGCAGGCATGGGTTGGCCCCCATCATTTTTCCCGTTCCAAACCACTTTATTCGAATTGGGGATTCCATTGACCAACGTGGCCACCACTCGGCCATTGATATCAATTATTTGTAGAGACATATAGCCATGATTCTCACCATTATTTACGACACCAAATTCAATGGTGGTGGTTGGATTAAACGGGTTTGGATAATTGGTGAGCAATTCAAACCGCTCCGGTAATTCATCTCCCACAGCCGTTACAGGATCATTAAAATCGTCACCATTTCTTGGCATCAGTTTGTATTTCCCATAAGAATAATGAAGCACACCGGTGATACTGATAAAATGGGTGCCATATTCTGGCAAAGGCCAGTCCCCATCGAACATATAACCATCTATCATGGCAGTTCCCGTATAATCAGATGCAAACCATTGACCATCCTTATTGGCACTTTGGGTGACCTCTACATTCACGATCCGAACTAGCATACCTTCATACTTTTCTACCCAGACACGACAGTCCCCCGAGACAGAGCTGGCCGTGACGGTTACCGGTTCAACCGAAACACCGCTTGATAAAATTTCTGTGGATACAATATTCTTCATTTCTGTCATACCAAAATATTCTGAAATATCTCCTTTGAGCTTTACCTGATCTCCTATATTCGGTGGCGTGTACCCTTTATCAATATATACAAACATACCGGCCCATTCTGTTCTGGTAGGATCCTGAAAAAAGAAATTAGGATATTCTTGATCCGGGCGAACTGCCGTCACCACACCGGTGACTTCCACATTCTGCCCTTCGAATTCCGATGGATAACAATTCTCTCCTGCACCCTGGTTTTCCGTGAATTGAATATCGTATGGGGTATAGCCACCCACAACCGGTACCACGACATTCACAAAATCGGTCGCCCCTTCTCCATCGTTATCTGACACCGTCAATTTAAATGTAAATGATGTGGTACGGTTTACATCAGGAACGACGAAGTTTGCTTTAACCGACCCACCCATGTTTAAAGTCACTGCCGGTCCAGAGGTCTGATCCCAAACATAATAAATGATTGTGCCATTTGGATCATAACTTTGGCTTCCATCTAAATAAACTGTATCTCCAATGGCCGCCACCACATCTCCCCCAGCGTGGGCAATGGGACTGGTTGACGATTTGGTGGTATATGCTATTTTCGCCACAACCGGATAATGATCAGATGCGAAGTAAATAGCTTCGGCGATGCTGTCCGGGACTGCACTATTCCCACCATCAATGAGTGCCTTATCATAATGGTTTCCATCATTCCCAATGACCGTGTAGGAACCATCCACATATTTCAAATCCGGATCGCTGGATGTAAAGTGGTCCGAAAATAGGATAAAATCAAACCGGTCATCTAACCCGCCTGTGGACCCGCCATCTCCTATACTTTCTGTCCGTGTGGATTGGGTGTATTTCATTACATGTGCACTTTCTTTTCGCACCCAATGCCCCACCACATCTTCCAAGTCCACCGTCATACTATCTGTTAATAATTTATAGGCCGGCTCCTCCGTATCGTATAAATTAAAATCACCCCCAAATATATAATGATAATTTTGATCTTTTTGTGCCACATGCTTATATAGTTCTTTTGCTTCTTCCCATCGCTGTTCCGATTCACTGGTTCCATCGCTTGCCTTCAAGTGGGCGCCAAAAATTGTAAATGGCTTTACGTTTGAATGGGCATTCTTAATGGATAAGGTATAACCGGGAATACTCCGCAAAACAGTAGAAAGAACAACATGAGATGAGAGATCCAATTTGGATTTTCGATAAATAATGCCGGTTTTCATGTAAGAGGAACTGGGCAATGTCCCTGCCGCGAAGGCCGTGCTGTCCACATTAAACACATCACTCAATAGTAAATCGATACCGCTCTGGTGTTCCAGTTCTTGAAAAATCACTATATCGGGTTGCGCATAATCCATGACTTTCTTAATGGATTGGACACGACCGGTTGTATTGCCTGAAAAGTGAAGCACATTATACGTCATAATGGTTAATGTATCCTGGCTGTAGATTACGGCATATAAAAAGATGAGTAACAGAAATCGCTTCATTTTAAAAATCAATTCCTGTAGAAATTTTACCCACAATAATCTTTCGATGGTTTTTCAAAACCGGTTCACGATATTTCTCTAATGATTGATTCTCTTCATCCGTCAGTAATTCCATTTCATTTAAAAATGCCATGGAAGAGGGCTCAAGTGCCCGAATATTTCCATCCAATACTTTAACGACCACCCCTATTACAGAGCCGTCAGGCTTCCGAATCCCAAATCCGCGGATAGCTTCTCCACCCACCTTACATACTGCTTTCCCATTCATGGCTGTTATGAAATCTGTGTCAAATCTTTTCCGTCCCCCAATCAAATAAGGATGGTTGGACATGGCATTAAATAATATATCCAATTCAAGATATTTTCCAGACGCTAATTTTTGAAACATGCTTGCGATGATGGAAAGGGTTAAAAATGGTGTAGGCGCGCTGCACCCATCAATGGCTGTAGATAATTTTTCCAATCCAGTTAAGTGTTTTAATTGATCAATAATCGCCTGCTGAACTGGATGATCCGAATCGATATAATCCTTCGGGTCTGCACCTAACTTTTTACATAACGAAAGCATCCCTGCATGTTTGCCGCTACAATTATTATGAAGTGGACTTGGTGCCACCCCACTTATAATAAGGGCATGATGGGATGCATCATCATATGGCGCATGGCTTCCGCAGCAATAATTATCTGGTGTGAAACCCAGTTTACTCAGCATAGATTTGGCGGTATTGACGTGGACTTCCTCTCCATTATGTGAGGCGCACATGAGGGCAATTTCATCTTCAGAAAAACCGGCTGCCTCAACGGCGCCAGCTTTTACAGCCGCTGATGCCTGGAATGGTTTGCATGAAGATCGGATACAGGTTAAATAATGGGGATCGCCTGTGGCATAAACCACATCCCCTTTTTCATCCACAGCAACCCCGTATGCCACATGAATGCTTTCAATAAAATCTCCCCGCATTACTTTTGATAAAATGGGCATGATCAATTATTTCACGTTTTGGGATGCAAATTCAAATTGAAATCCTTTGGCCAGCAAATCGGGAATTTCTTTTTTGAGAACGGCTAATGTATTGGGCCGCGCATGGCCAATGCCCAAAGCTATTCCTTGTTTCCGAGCCATTTTAACCAATTGTTCCAGTTGGTTCGCAATTTCCTTTTTATCTGATTCATTATCTAAAAATACATGGCGCCGCATGGTTGGTACCCCCAAAGACCTCATAGTCTTTTCACCCACAGTAGCAGACGATGTACGGCTATCAACAAAATATTTTCCCTCTTGTTTCAGGACTGACCCCACCACACCCATGACTTTTCCATTCATCGTTGCTTTGGATCCTTGATGATTATTCATCCCAACAGCTTCGGGCATTTCCTTGAATACTTCCCGTATACGCCATTCAATTTCTTCGCTGATCATTCCTGTTTTGATTTTATAATTCTCTTCACCGGAATCGCGAACGGTCGATTCCATGGGCATATGAATAATGACTTCCTGCCCGGCGGCCTTGGCTTTTTGAGCAAATTCCCTGCTTTGGGCATGGCCGGGAATTATGGCACAAGTAATGGGAATGCCCAAATCTAAAAAGCCATCCGAAACTTGATCGTTTCGATATCCAAAATCATCAATCACCAGAACAATAGTACCTACCCGTTTTTTGGGCTTGATTTTTGATTTTGGCTTTGTAACTATTTCTTCATTTACATCTTCTACAGGCGAAGAACCCCGTGTCGCCAAATCCAATTTGCGTAATGCTAAATAGTTTGTCAGGAGTAAAAACAAAACGGCGATACTGAGAAAGCCGATAACTTTTTTATATGCAGCCGGTTTCATACTCATGGCAGGCGAATGGCAATATCCATCATTTGGGGCATGCCCAAATGCTGATCTCCCCATTGAAATCCGTAGGTGATGGAATAAATACCAAACTGAATACCGGCACCGCCAGAAATAGATTTTACTCCTTTCGAAGTCATAGCAGTAAATCCATAAATTAAATTTTTATATCGACTATTCGCGCCACCGTATAAAATGGGGTCCTTTACAATACTGTTTGATTCCACAGCAGCAAACACTGCATATTGATTCCTTTCATAAGCTAATGAACCGATTATCCGCTGGGGCAATTGGGGAGATTCGGAAACCAGCTTTCCCATTTTTCCTAAATTGAGGGCAGAAAAACGGATACGGATATTTTCTGCTGCATTCCATTCCAATCCAAAGTCTATCGCAGTGCCACTGGATTTTTTCTCATAAATTTGGATATCCACCCGCTTTACACCTACACCCAAACGAAATGCACTTTTTTGCCAACTATACACACCTCCAATGGAAGAACCATAAGCGGCATAATGGGCCAGTGGTTCAGAAGTGGGTTTATTGGGGCGCAATTCAATATCATCAATCCCCACATATCTAATATTTATACCTCCGCTGCCATTTTTGATTTGGCCTTTCCAACGAAACCCAACGGATTGAACACCGGCCAGCCAATTGCCATAGGCCAACCCCAATTCCGGTGCTTTATTCAATTGATTCAGCACAGCCGGATTCCGCCAATGGGAATTAAAAAAAATCAAATCCCGAGCGGAGGGGGGAATCGATAAAAATTGGGTACCCACTGCCCCAACCTGGGAGAAAAGGAAAAAAAATAACTTAAAATGAAAACGCATAAGTAAATATATGGGCTGTGCCGGCGGGATTCTCAAAAACAAAAGCATAATCCAGTTTGCCATCATTATCTTTCAGCAAGGACCAATCTACACCAACACCAACGGACATTCTTCCGTTACCCAATCCAGCCCGAATAAAATAATGATCGAGGTAGGGGTATTCACCCCCAATGCGTAAAGAATACCCGAGTAATTCATTGCCATTCATCACCATACCGCCATCTGCAGCCACATACACCTTACCATACTGAAATGTGGTTCCGACACGATACAGCGTTGGAAATTGCTCCACGTACACTTTACCCCGTTCAAAAATTTTATCTGTTTTCCATTGGTATCTGGAATTCAAATCCTGGACCATAAAAGCCAGGTTTGCACCTTTTTCTGTATGGATAAATACACCAAAATCAACACCCATCCCTTTACCAGCCAAGTCCATGGTATTCATGGGTAATTGATGTTTAAGAATTTTAATATTTAATCCAGCGGAAAACCATGGCAGAATTTTCTGAGCAAAAGAAATGATAAATACATCTTCTGAAGTGGATAAATATTGGGTATGCTCCCCGGCACTGGTACGGCCATCAATTTGGTCTGTCCCGGCGCTGACCCAAGC
>JGI11757J15750_1000067_pt1 | contig 18806 bp, 18 predicted proteins | sample DeeseametaMP0759_FD_15750 | JGI IMG/M metagenome (IMG submission 15750) | reverse complement strand
CCTCAGTCAAGCACCCCATGTCCTGCGCGGCATGCGAGACACATACAGGCTCGGCAGACCCCCACAGAGTGGCGATGTCCTACCGAGGAACATGGAGGATTATCTCTTCACCAATCTGCTCGACTCGACCTGTGATTCCTTCATGGCACAAACCAGTGACCGACTCTGCACACAAGTTGGAGTCGACAGAGAGGAGACCGACGCCTTCGCTGTGCTTTCCCACTCCCGAACCGAGAACAGCGTTGATGCCGGCGTCTGGGCTGAGGAGATAGTCGAAGTCGAAACCCCAGATGGCACAGTAACAGCAGCCCATGAGGACCACTTCGTCCGCGGAACCACAATCGAATCCCTCGCCAGCCTGCGAACCCACTTCGGACCAGACTCTCTGGTCACAGCCGGCAATGCTTCAGGAGTGGTCGATGGAGCCGCAGCGATCGTCATCAAATCGGCGAGCAGAGCAGCTGCCGACGGCGACGAACCTCTCGCCCGCATCGTCTCTTGGGGCATCGTCGGCCTCGACCCAGCGATAATGGCAGCAGGACCAGTCCCGAGCAGCCGCCTCGCCCTCGAGAACGCCAACCTCGTGATCGAAGACATCGACCGCTGGGAGATCAACGAAGCATTCGCCGGTCAAGCGGTCGCCTGCATGATGGAATTGGGAATCAGCTCCGACATCGTCAATGTCAACGGCGGAGCTGTCGGCCTCGGCCATCCCCTCGCTGCGACGGGCACCCGCCTCACCCTCACCCTCGCACTGGAGCTCAAACGCAGTGGTGGGCGCTACGGCATCGCAACAGCGTGCATCGGTGGTGGGCAGGGAATCGCCATCATCATCGAGTCCGTTTGACCATTTCACTCGTTATCCGCCGTAGGAGGTGTTATCTCTCAAGTGGCTATGCAGAACCTAGTGATAACATGAAGGTACGCCCAAGTATTTTGCAAACGGAGCACACCATCACCGAGCACATCGAAGGAACTGGACACTCAAACAAGAAACGCAGCCTGGTGAAGACCCTGACATGGAGACTCATCGCGTCGACGGACACCGTCATAATCGCGACATTAGTGTTCTGGTATGCAGGTTCTTCAATCTCTCAAAGCCTAGACAAAGGTCTCACCATAGCCGGCATCGAGGTTGTTACCAAGATGATACTGTACTACCTGCACGAGCGTGGCTGGAGCAAGTCGGATTGGGGCCTCGAGGACGTCGATGTAGATGCACAGGCACTGGAACTTCGGCCCGTTCATTGAGATGTCACAAGCGGCCTATCTGGGCTACGATGAGAGCCGACTGTAGCTGATGCTGACAGACGGAATCTGAGGAAGCTGAAGTGATGTTCCATCCTCGTAATCGGGGGCGATGGAATTCAACCGACCGGGATCGCGTTCGATTTTTTGTGGCCTATTTCCGAAGGTCCCGAAATCGGGTTACAGGCGATTTTCCGACCGTTCAGGTTAATTGATTGAGCAATCCCGGTTCGCCCGTTAACCATGGGGCAGAGTAGTTCGCGGATATTCATGAAGGCGGTCAGTTGGAGGGCCATAGCAACCCTTACCGGTGTGGCGATAATTCTCGCCATAACAGGTGAATTCGAATACGGTGCGATTTTCGCTGCGGCTGACATATCGCTCAAGATGGTCTTCTATTACCTGCACGAGAGAGGCTGGGAAATGATCGAATGGGGCGCTATCGCCACCGACTGAAAATCCGTTTCGGTCAGTTCAAATCTCGATTAACTCGACGATATCCATCAGATATCGAACCAGACCCACAGCCACAGCAAACAGGTAAGGATAGGTCAAGACTCGCTGAGGTAACATCTTGATCGCCGTCTTCGCCCCCGTCCAAGCAGCCAACAAGACGACGAATGGCAGGAATATCGCCAAACTATCCAGAGCCAGCAACTGATCGACCAATGCCGGTTCTATCAGCAGGTGACAGATGACAGCGATCGGTACCACCCGCATGACAATCAGATATGATGTTCCAGCTGCACGATGCGGCTCGAAGCGAAGAATCGTACGATTCAGCATGGTGAAGATCATACCACCACCAAAACCAATCAGACCCACCGATATGCCGCCAGCCAGACAACCGACTCGGTACTTGAACAGGGTCTCGGCATCAATGAATGGATCACAATCCTCACTCGAGACATCGGTTTGCTGCTCCTCTTTTAATTTTGACAGCCCGCGATAAATCACCCAAGCCAGAAGACATATCGCGACCAGTTTGAGAGCATCATCCTCGAACTCAGCAAACAGCATCTGAGCCAGCAGCGCTCCCAGCGCCGCTCCGAAAAGAGCCAGAATACGACCCTTGCGCCCGACATGGGTGACCGTGTAGCCACCCTGGTCGTGGGCTCTGCGAGAACCGACACTGACGAACCAGACCAGCAGCAGTGAGGAGACGATGGAGAGACGAAGATCCCAACCGAGGATGTAGTAGAAGGTAGGCACGAAAAGGACGCCTCCACCCAGACCCAGCGGCGCGAACATGAATGAGGTGATGAGAATCACAGCCAGAGCGAAATACAGTTCCATCAATCTCTTTCTCCGATTATGAAATGCTCTTTTCTCGGCGCCAGCGGCCGCTTCATCCAGAGGGGTCGCCGCTCGCCTCGGGGATGAGTCTCACGGTCTTTGGCCCACTTGTTCCAGCGTTTGTAATACTCGAAGGACTTCTGTCGGTCAACCTCGATATCGCCGTACTCCTCACCCTCACTCGGTCGGGATAACCGGACCTTCTGGAGCCAGCAATGGGCTCCGGATATCGGGTCGGGTTGTACGGCGTGGGTGATGTTCTGGTGAACCCCGCCGTCTCTCCACCAGATTCTGTTGGTGTCGGGGTCATCGGATTTCCACGGTTCGATTCCGCTCACCGTTCTCATTCGCATCTTGCCGTTGCCGGTATCCTCGATGCTCACCGTATTGGTCAGGAAGCGGTTGCCAGCATCCTGACTTCGCCGCCAACGCCCGATATGGTGTGAGCAGCCGACAACGCCTGGTTTGATGCCCTCTGTGACCCAGACCTTGTCGACGAACCAGCCGATTTCAGTCTCAATCTTGAGCAGGTCACCCTCAGCGACGCCTAGTCTCCTTGCGTCCTTCGGGTGAATCCAGATAGGATTTCTATGAGCGATTTCAACCAGCCATTTCGCGTTTGCCGAGCGAGAATGGATGTGTTGAGGTAGGCGGAAGTTAGGGAGTAGGCAGTACTCGTCTTCGCCCGTGAGGTTGTCGGGATGAACGTGCGATTTCTGTCGATAATGAGGGATTGAATGCTCTGGGTAGCCGAATTCGATCATCGTCTCTGAGTAGAATTCCTGCTTGCCTGAAGGGGTTGGCCAGCCGTCCTTCTCGTATTTCTTGTAAGTCGATTCCTCGATCAGGAAAGCGCCGTGTTTGCGCATGTAACCCAAGGCATCCGTGCCTTCTGCCGCCGCTGCTTCTGGTAGTCCGGGAACGCGCTCGAAGAGATATTGGTAATACTCGTCGATGGTGATTTTCTCACCTTCGCGGTATGGACTCATGAAGTGCTCGCGGATGCCCATCGTCCCATCGTCGATCCGCCATGACAACTCGTTCCAGAATTCATCCTCCTCCCACACTTCGCCCGGATTGACCTCGTGAGTGAACTCGACCTCGCGCCCCTCGCGCCTCGCGTATTCGCGCAGAACCGGTTGCCGGAAAGCCACCCATTTGCCCGAACTCGTCGCGTAGGAGTTGACATCGTGGCGCTCGCTGGCGTGCCCCATCGGCAGGACGTAATCGGCGAAGAACGCGGTCTCGTTCCAAGTCGGCGTCAGCGCAATGTGGCAGCCGACCGATTCCTCATTCTGCAGCATCTCCATCCAGGAGAAGCCGTCAGGATAGGTCCATACCGGATTGAAAACTCGAGTGAAATAGACGTCCATGCTGCCACGACCCTCCTTGATCATATGGGGTAGGATATGGCTCATCTCATAATGAGCGAGCGTGTATTCGGGTGGGAAGTGAAGTTCGTTCCAGCCGTCTGGATCGGGTGGTTCATCGAAGAGTTCTGGCTTGAATTTTGACCATGAATTGGGAGCGGTTCCTCCCACAGTCCCTACTGATCCAGTCAAGACATTGAGGAAGTGGAGTGTGCGGCTGACCTGCCAGCCACCGAGGTTGCCGATCGCTGCACTGCGCCACACATGTGTGCACAATCGTGAGCCAGCGCCAGCGACGACTTCGCCAGCTTCGATGACCTGTTCGACTGGAATCCGGCATTCTTCGGCAGCGAATTCCGGTGTGTATTCTGCATATTCCACGATTAACAACTCGATGAATCGTTCAAATTCGCAAGCCTCGTCAGGATGAACCGCCTTCATCCAAGCATCCCAATTGACTTGCGTCTCCATGAACTCTCGATCATACAGGCCGCGCTCGAGAATCATCTTCGCCCAAGCGAGGAAGAGCGCCGGCTCCGAGCCCGGCCAAGTCGGCAGCCAATGGTCTGCCATAGCTGCAGTATTGGAGAGTCGAGGGTCGATGACGATGAGCTTCGCTCCGTCCATCATCCCCTCGAGAATTCGTTGTGCGTGAGGATTGAAATAATGCCCGGTTTCAAGGTGCGAGGAGGTCAGGAGAATGACCTTTGCATTGGTGTGATCGGGGCTTGGTCTGTCGAATTTATGCCATAGCGCATATCCGGTACGTGCGCCGGCCGAACAGATGTTCGTATGTGAATTATGGCCGTCAACCCCCCAAGCTCTGAGGACTCGATTCATGAATCCCTCGTGGCCGGGCCTGCCCACATGATAGACGACTCTGTCGACTGCACCCGTCTTCAACGAGGCGCGGATCTTGGCTGAGATCTCATCGAGCGCCTCGTCCCACGAAATCCGTTCCCAACCACCGTTCCCGCGCGCGCCGACGCGCCGCATCGGGTGCATGATACGCTCGGTGTCCTGGATCTGATTGATGGTCGCTGGACCCTTTGCGCAATTGCGCCCGCGACTTCCTGGGTGGTGAGGGTTTCCTTCGAATTTGCTTACTTGACCGGTTTCTTTGTCAACGTAAGCGAGTAATCCGCATGCTGATTCGCAATTGAAGCAGGTCGTTGGCACCAACGAATACTTTCGCTCGACGCGTTCGGGCCAAGCATTGGCGTCGAGCTCGATATGCTCATTCCATTCCTCTGCTGCAGGGTACTTCCGCAGCGGTCCATAATTGCCCGAATCAGTTTCGCGGTCGAGGTTCGGAATGATGCGCAGTTTCTGCGCGATTCCCTCGATGAATGTCTTCGCCATCTTCTTCACCTCAATGCAGAGTCTCCATCTGCGGTTCGATCACCATACGGTGAGCATGCATGCTCACCGCGGCCAGACAAGCAACTGCGAGAACCAGAGAGAAGAGATTCGAAGAGACCAGGAGAATAAGCGAGGCAATTCCAGCCACCAACATCTCGACGAACATCTTCGCCGTCAGGAAGCGGTCTTTCGACCAAGAGCGCCCACGTGCTTGGCCGAACAGCCAAGAGGTGTAAACACCCGTGAGAGTCGCCAGAGGAATTCCTGCGATGGCGAGATATTCGAGATAGGCACGGTCGAGGTCGAAGTAGAGAACCGCGCCACTGCAAGCTAGAATGCCAGCGAAACCGCCGAGGATGTAAGCACCTTTGACCAGCCATGAATCCCAGTTCGGCCTGAGCAGCACGTAGAGGAAGCGATCGGGCCGATCGAGGTCCTTGACCAGCAGGAATCCAGTCAGGCCGAGGAAGATGGTGCAGCCGATGACCAACTGCCACCACAATTCATCGGTCATCTGCAACAAACCGGTGAACATCATCAGCATCGCCATCAGATATGTTCCAGCGGCGACAGCCTTGGTGGTGAGGTAAGCCGAGACTTCCCAACCCCAGAGGATTCCCTTCGAAGGTTGGTCGTACGAGCGCTTGGGCTTACCCGCTTGCTCGTCCAAGCGCTCCATCACATCGCGAACCAAGGCGCGGTCGCGCGGATTCGCCGCCTTCGCCTTCTTCTCCAGCGCCAATTGAACAATCATCGAATTCGTATCGGCGGCCCCGCGGCGCTGTTCGGCATATTTCGCGAAATGCCCAACCCCAGCCGCCTGGTCCGTCCAGAGGTATTCTCCAGAACGCTCGGTTGCATGAGGATCCAACATCTCCTCGCTGGTCTCGATATAGAAGACGTTCGGCCTAGCCCCAGACTCGGGCTTGCGAACGGTGGTCACATGGTCCCTCAAGTAACCCGAAATTGAAGAGTTCTCATCGTCCATATCTCCCGAGATGATGGCCTCGGTCGGACAGACGATGACACAAGCCGGCTCGTAAGAATGCTCGATGCGGTGCGCACAATAATTGCACTTCGCCGCAGTTCCCTTGTTCGGGTCGATGTAAAGCGCGTCATAGGGACAAGCTTGCATGCAGGATCTGCAACCGATGCAGCGATCATCATCGAAGTCGACGATGCCGTCATCGCGTGTGAACAGCGCGGTCGTTGGACAGATCGTCGTACAAGGCGCATCCTCACAATGATTGCAGCGATGGACGCTGAACTCCCTCGTGACGTCGGGGTACGTGCCCTTCTCGATGTACTTCACGTGGGTGCGGTTGACGCCGATCGGGACGTCGTGTTCAGACTTGCAGGCGACTGTGCAGGCATGGCAGCCGATGCACTTCCTGTTGTCTATCACGAAGCCGTAATTCACCATTTCATCACCTCTCTTCTGAATATCATCACGAGTTCAGATGTGCTGCATCCCTCGGTTGCTTGAGGCGGCACATTCATTCTTTCCCAGGTCCATGATATCCTGTTCTTCTTCGCGAAGGCTGAGTGCGCCGGCATTCACCTTTCGAATCTGATTGTAGATATCGGGTTGTTCGCGCATGTTCTCCTTCATGTATTCTACGAATTCATCCTCACCCTCGATGCCATATATGTCTTCGTTGAGTTTCTTCACCGTGCCGAAATCGTTGAGGATGAGATAATCCTCGTTGGATTCTCTGCGCCAATCCGAATAATGTCCTGGTAGAACGATCAATTCATCGGGCAGGACAGTGATTCGCTGTTTCAGCGTCGCATAGAGTTGCTTCGCCCATTCGACGACTCGTTTGCCGAGATCGGGTCTGCCGACGCTGACGATGAAGACTGTATCTCCTGAAATCAGGTATTTCTCATCGACGACATAAGCCGTCGAACCGGGAGTGTGCCCCGGTGCGTGAGTGCACAGAACCGAAGGACCACCATCTCGCTTGAAATGAATGAGTTCTCCATCGACGATTGAAGTGTAATCGAAGACAGATACAGCATAATCTCCGTCATGAGCGTGAAATTCAGCCCCGGTCGCCGCAGCGATTCTGGGGCTGCCCGAGATGTAATCTGCTTGTAGATGAGTCTCGATAACATGGCGTATATCAGCGCCGCGAGAGGCGGCGAATTCGACATAGAATTCGACAGCGCGCGAGGCATCGAAGAGCATCATCTGTTCGCCGTGGATGAGGCCATAGGAGCAGGAGGCCTTACCCGGTCGATTGAACTGCCATATCTCGTAATCTTCGTCAGCCGAATTGATTCGTTTTGGAATCAGCAGGTTTCCCCAAGTCACGATTCCACCTTCCAGCCAACTGATCTCTTCACGGCCTTGTGAATCGAGGATGTCGGCGACGAATTGAGCCGAACCTTCCTTGGCACAGATGACCTTCACCGGTCTACCCTCCGGCAACTTTGCCGTACAACCCTCGGGGTCTTCCATGAAGTCGAAGTACGGGATGTTGTACATCTCGACGTCATTGGGTCCCTCGACCATGAATAGTTGGTGATTCTCCTCATTGCGAACATCGAGGTAGATGATGTCGTCCTTGCTTTCGATCGAATCGTAGAGTTCAATCGCCGAATAGCTCGTGATTGACACCTCGTTCACCTCAGACGAATAGTTGGATGTCGGCAGCGCCGGCATAAGAGATGACGTCGATGAAATGCTTCTTTTCGAAGCCGAACACATCCATCGTCATCGACCCGCCCACGCAGGCATGTCCTTGCACGACCCTGGATCTGTCGTCGTGACGCGCAGGACCGCTCCAGTCACAATCGTATCAATCTTGATTTTAGTCTTCAGAACAGGCAGAGGGCAATCCATTCCGCTGCAGTCGATCTCATCATCATGATTCATTTTCTCACATCCTCCCCCTGACCTCTGCCTGCGTCTCCTTCAGGCATTCCAGAATCTTCTCGATCAGCGGACTGTCCACCGCATAGAGGACACGGTGCCCCTCGCGCCGACTGGTCAGAATTCCTTGATGGTACATCCGACGGAGATGCTGAGAGGTGACTGGTTGACTGAGACCGAGGGCTTGTTGAATATCCTTGACACTGTGTTCGTTAACTCTGACCAACTCGCCGATTCGCAAGCGATCAGGGTGACCCATGGTCTTGATTATCGTCGATACTTCCTTCAGGAAATCATCGTCTAGCTCGGATACTGGCTCTGTCATCGTCATCTCAATCTCGCGCTGACACGAGGTCGGTCGGAATATAATGATTTTGTTATATAGAGAAAACGTAATGTTCACGGATGGTAGCCGACCTCTCCTCATCCCGTAACCGGATTAGGAATGCCTGCTCGATTAGAGTGCATACTGCGCATTGCAGATGGTCTAGAGGAGAATACCGATTATCGCTCCGCCGGCCAAGTAAGCACCGAGGGCGGAGCCGATGTTGCCGAATGCGGTGACGAGCAGGACTCTGCCGACCCGATTGTTCCAGAAGACGTTAAAATCCTGCAGCGCGAGGAATTCTGCTGCGTCTTTTCCTGTCGGTGCTGCGATCTTCAACTGGGTATAGCCGGCGAACCAGCCTGCCGCCAGAGTTGGGTTGAGACTGGTGATTGGGGAGGCGGCTGCGCCGACGAGGATCGAGAGTGGGTGTCCTCGAGCCAGCGCGACTCCGATTCCTGCTAGGGCTGCGTTGGCCGCCAACCAATACCACAGCGTTTCCTTCAGTGCATCTGTCTCGCCATTGTAGACCAGCCAGCCTACTACTGAGGCGAGGAATAGTGGAATCGCCCACATGATGACCTTTGGCCAGCGAGGTTTTGGTGGCTCCTCGCGCAGGTTGGCGAGATTCGAGGTGGTCTCCTGCGGTGGCTTCTGCAGGTTGTCGACGATGCCGCTCAGATGGCCTGCGCCGACCACTGCGAGGATGCGGCCCTTGCCTCGAATCTGCTGGATTCTGCCTGCGAGGTAAGCGTCGCGCTCATCGATGAGCACTTCCCCTGCGCGCGGCGCCACGGCCTTCGCTTCCTCCATCATGGCGCTGAGAAGGTCGGTATCCTCGAGCATCTCATCAAAGTCGACCACTTCATCATCGTCCTCATCCCAGAGCAGGGCATTGAGGACTCGCCATTTCTCGCGCAGACCCATCTTGCGCCAGGCTCTGCGCAAAGTGATGACGACATCGCGGTCTATGAGTTCGTGCGGGATATCGGCTGCATCAGCAGCCTCGATGGCAGCCAGTAACTCCGCACCCGGCTTCTCTCCAGTCTCGATGCCCATCCGTCGCTGCTGGGCGGCGAGGGCCGAATGCAGGAGAATCATTGAGGAACGGCCCTCATTTATGATATTCAGAAGGTCGGAGTTTGCAAGGTCGTCGGGACTCTTGAGGGACTTCAGTCGCGATTCGCACAACTCAACCGCGACGAGGTCCGGGCCGTATTCTTCGATCTGCTCGCGCACCAGAGTGACCGAAGCTGAACTGACGTGAGCGGTACCAACGAGACGTAAGTTATCGTCGACATCGATGATATTCTGCCCCATCCCTCTCACCTCGATTCATTCGACCGCACGCATCGATGCGTACAGGTCTGCGTGCGCTTCGACATCGTGCACCCTGATGATGTCGACCCCCTTCGAAGGCGCCTTTGCTGCGATGCCCAGCGAACCTGCCAGCCGCTCACTGCTGTCTTGCCTGCCGAGCAGGTCTGCGAACATCCGCTTGCGACTGACGCCCCACATCAGTGCCATTTTCTCATCCGGAAGAATGCCGCGACCAGACGACAGAAGGTCGGTGTTGTGGTCGAGCATCTTGCCGAATCCGATGCCCGGATCCGCAACCACTCGTCGTGGGTCGATCCCAGCATCGAACAATTGCTTCGCCACCTCGCCAAGCCTTTGCCGGACCTCGGCGACGACGTTGCCATAATCAGGGTCATTCTGCATATTCTCCGGCAGCCCCTGCATATGCATCAGACAGACCGGGCAGCCGTATTCGACAATCACCTCAAGCATCCCAGAATCACCCAGAGCCGAGACATCGTTGACCAGATCAGCACCCGCATCGAGCGCCGCCCTCGCGACGCTTGCTCGTCGAGTATCGATCGAGATTCCGACATCAGGAAGCGCGTCGCGCACCGCCTCGACGACAGTCAGGACGCGCGCCGCCTCTTCGGCCGCGCCAACAGATTCAGCCCCCGGCCGAGTCGATTCACCTCCGATATCGAGCCAATCAGCGCCATTCTCCACCATATGAACCGCAAGAGCCAGAGCCTCGTCGACCGAATTCAGTCGAGAATCAGCATGAAATGAGTCGGGTGTGACGTTCAGAATACCCATCATGCGTGGAAATCCGTCATCACGGCGATTCAGGATTCGTCCCCAGTCGGCCATTTCGTCCATTCGATTCGACGCATGCTTTATGATGTGACGGAGCGGCAATCCGACGATGGTTTTGGCAGAGGACTCGCTTGAAGAAGCGTCAAGCGGCACTTCGCATGGTCTCGCTGCGTCTGCGAAAGAGGAGATGCCGACCAATGATGCGCTTGAGTTGATGGAGTCGATTCTGCAACGATTACAGCCTGCAGACAGACATGAGATCCGTGACATGATCACCAATCGAGGCTGGCTTTCGGGCGCCTTGCTGATGATGTCCGTACTGTTCTGGTGGATTGCCGTCGAGAAGGGTGGTGCTTCGCTGGGAGATGCTGACATTCCGCTCTCGATGATGGGAGAATTCGACTACGCCACCCTCGCCCTGGTCGTCCCCGTACTGGTATTCCTGACCACGGTCGTCTGGTCGGTGGGACGTGAGCGAGGACATGCATTTATGTCTAACATCGGCGGCTTGTTCGCGATTCTGGCCCTTTACTACACCGCCGAGCCGATGGGCTTCGCTGTTCTGACGGGTGATATCGAGATGCAGACTGCTTTCTTCGCGACAGCGCGATTGCTGGCGCTGGCGGTGATGATTCATTATTCGGCCCGATTGTTCATCGATGCGATTCTGTTGCAATGGGTTCGCACCCAGATGATACACATGCCCGTCGAGTTGATTCCGGTCATGCCGGGTGCGGTTGACGAGGGTCAGGCTGATGAAGTCGGGCCGGCCGCGTGAGTGCGTGAACGACAAGCCACCGCGCCTCTCTGTGTTGCGTCTGGGTCACCGGCGCGAGCGTGACAAGCGCATCACCTCGCACCTCGGGTTGACAGCCCGTGCCTTCGGTGCAGACGAGGTGATTCTCGCCGGTGAGGAGGATCCTGGCGCCCTCGAGACATGGAATTCCGTGACCTCGCGCTTCGGGGGCGACTTCGAGTGCCGATACGAGGCCAAGCCTCTGAGTTGGTTGCGTCGCTTCGTTCAGGATTCGGGTGACGGTGAGGCTGGTATTCTGGTCCATCTGACGATGTACGGCGAGCCTCTGCGTGAGGCGATCCTCAAGATTGATACCTCGAAACCGATCCTCGTCGTGGTCGGCGGCACGAAGGTTCCAGGCGAGGTGTTTCGTCTTGCAACCCACAATATCTCAATCGGAAATCAACCGCATTCCGAGGTAGCGGCTTTGGCGGTCTTCCTCGTCTCTTTCGTAGGCCCGCTCGATGATGCAGATCATTTCGCGGGTGGTGAAATCAGAGTCGTGCCCAGCGCTGAGAACAAACGTGTCATTACTTCCGGTGATGAATAGAAACCACAGAGGAACAGAGGACAAAGGGAACCTCCGGTAGAGTTCGCTGAGGAGGCAGCCGGTTCAACTCCCAATACAATCAAACTCTGTGACTCTGTCTTCTCTGTGGTTCAAACTTTGATGCGACCAGAGCAGTCGAATCGCGCTCAATGATTAAGAGGCGTATTCAGGGAGCGTAGCCGATGTCGGGGAGCAGTCCCTGCAGGGGCTTCACTCCGGGAGCCTCTGTTTCCGGCGTTACGAACCCACCTTCTTTCGCAGACGCGGCGGACCTGCTACTCGATGCACAAGCCGATGAACCGGCCTCTGGTGAGGATGGCCTGCTGCTTCTCGCCGACGGCACTCGATACCGCGGCCTTCTCTTCGGCGCACCGGTCATCGCCGAGGGAGAGTTGGTCTTCACCACAGGAATGACCGGCTATCAGGAGAGTCTCACCGACCCCTCCTTCGCCGGACAAGTGCTTACTTTCACTTGGCCATTGTTGGGGAATTATGGTGTTCACGCGGGCACGTCCGAATCCGCTGCAGTGTGGCCGCGTGGCGTGGTCTGTCGCGAATTGATCGAATTACCAGACCACCGAGATTCGATTGGAAGCGTCCATGACCTGCTCTCCGCCCATGGAGTCCCGGGAATCCAGAGTATCGATACGCGTGAGTTGACGTGCCGAGTTCGCGAACACGGCACGGTTCTGTGCATCTTTGGACCGGCCGAACATGAACGCGAGATGCTGGTCCGGCTCGATGAGATGACGCCACCTGACGAGGCAGACCTCGTCGCCGAGGTGACCTGCGAGCAGGCGGTGTTGCTGAACGAGGGTGCGGTTGCCGAAAATGGCGAGAAATTGCCGCGGCTGGCTGTGATTGATTGCGGCATCAAGTACAATATTCTGCGTGAATTATGCAAGAGATTCGAGGTCGTCTGGTGTCCTGCGACTACGACATTCGATGAGATTCTCGAATGGCAGCCGGATGCCTTCTTCGCTTCCAATGGACCGGGCGATCCGGCTCATACCGGAGCCGCGACAACGGCGCGCGACAGCCTCGCAGCAGCCGTGCGCGCCGGCCTTCCAGTGATGGGAATCTGCCTTGGCCACCAATTGATGGGATTGGCCGCTGGCCTGCGCACCTACAAGTTGCGCTACGGCCATAGAGGCGCCAACCAGCCAGTCGTCGACCTGCAGAGCGGCCGAGTAAACATCACCAGCCAGAATCACGGCTTTGCCGTAGAAGACCCTGAGAAAGGAATGCTCGCACCGCACCCGAGCGGCGTTTGCTCAGCCCGCGGGCGCAACGAATTGGAAGCCCCATTCGAGGTGCGCCATGTCAACGCCAATGACCGCACAGTCGAGGGTCTCGACCTCATTGGCAGGCGCGCATTCACCATCCAATTCCATCCAGAGGCCTGCCCTGGCCCACACGATGCAGCCCCTCTCTTCGACAGATTCCAAGAGATGGTTGCCAACCACCTCGAGGGTGAGCCCATACCAGCAGCAAGAGGTGATGCCTGATGCCTCGTCGTAATGATCTCGAACGAATCGTAATTCTCGGCAGCGGCCCGATCCGCATCGGCCAAGCTGCCGAATTCGACTTCTCAGGCAGCCAGGCCTGCCGCGCCCTGCGCGCCGACGGCTACGAAATCATCCTCATNAATTCCAATCCAGCAACNATCCAGAACGACCCCGAAATGGCCGACAGAATCTACATCGAACCACTGCTTCCAGAAGTCGTCAAACGCATTTTGGAAATAGAGAAACCCGACGCCTTGCTAGCCGGCATGGGCGGCCAGACAGCCCTCAATATCGCCTCAGCACTGGCCCATGACGGCTCCCTCGATGAATTGGGAGTCGAGCTCATTGGCTGCGATCTCGTAGCGATCGACGAGGCAGAAGACCGCGACCTCTTCAAGAAGGTCTGCGAAGAGATTGACCTTCCGGTCTGCAAGGCGCTGGCCTGCGATTCGATCGAGGCTGTAATCGCAGCAGCCGAGACGCTCGGAGGCTTCCCGCTGCTCATCCGTCCTGCCTACACTCTGGGGGGTTTGGGCGGAGGCACGGCGCATGACATGGGGCAGCTGGTGGAGATTGCGAGTCAGGGGATTCTGCATTCTGCTATCGGCCAGGTTTTGATTGAAGTGAGCATTCTCGGCTGGCAGGAACACGAGTACGAAGTGATGCGCGACGCCGCTGATAACGCGATCATCGTCTGTACGATGGAGAACATCGACCCGATGGGAGTTCACACCGGAGAATCGGTCGTCGTAGCACCCCACCAAACCCTCTCCGACCGAGACCATCAATGTCTGCGAAACGCCGCACTGCGCCTCATTCGCCGTCTTAACATCAAGGGGGGATGCAATGTCCAGTTCGCAGTCGACCAAGCCACTGGAGATTTTCGAGTGATCGAGGTCAATCCACGCGTATCTCGCTCCTCGGCACTCGCCTCCAAAGCTACCGGTTACCCTATCGCGCGGATGGCTGCTCTCATCGCAGTCGGCTACAATTTGGATGAGTTACCCAACCCGATTACCGGTGAGGGTACGACCGCTGCCTTCGAGCCGACGCTAGATTATTGCGTGGTGAAGATTCCACGCTGGCCTTTTGATAAATTCCGCACCGCCGACCGTACGATTGGCACCTCGATGAAGTCAACGGGCGAAGTGATGGCCATAGGCCGTAGTTTCGAGGAGGCCTTCCTCAAGGCCTGGGCCAGTCTTGAGTATGGTCCTCCCCACCCGAGGCCGCTGACGATGGCCGATGACTCGGGCGGCGAGTCGATGGACGAGCGCGCGGGGGAGCCATTGCCCGAAGCGCTGCTCGAGGATTGGCTCAGAGTTCCTACCGACAGGCGCATGGGTGCTTTGTTCGAGGCTTTCAGGCGCGGTTACTCCATCGAGGATGTGCGCGACCTGTCGGGTGGTATAACCCGCTGGTTCCTGCATCGCTTCGAGCGCATGGCTGCGCTCGAGACAGAGATTCGTGCCGCTGGCGAACTCGGAATGGTTCCCACTGAGATTCCACCCTTCGAGATGCGGCGCTGGAAGGGAGCTGGATTCAGCGATGCCCACATCGCTGATGCGCTCGCAGGATTCCCTGCGAGCGGCTGGAAATCACTGGATGAGGGTGAGGGTGAAGACGCTGTGATGGCTCGACGTCACACGCTTTCGATTCATCCTCGTTTCCGCATGGTCGATTCCTGCGCTGCCGAATTCGCCGCCCTCACGCCATATTATTACGCCACTTACGAGGGCGGCAGCGCACCCGCCGGCATCGATTACACCCCCCCACCTCGAAGCCTCGAGCAAGGAGCGTATCGTCGTCGTCGGCAGCGGCCCGATTCGCATCGGACAGGGAATCGAATTCGATTATGGCTGCGTCCATGCAGTAGGTGCGATTCAGGACCTCGGCCATGAAGCGATCATCATCAACAACAATCCTGAGACGGTTTCAACCGACTTCGATACAAGCGACCGTCTCTACTTCGAACCTTTGACGCTCGAGCACACCAGCGAAGTTCTGCTGCGCGAGCGCGCGCATGGAATCTTGCTGCAATTCGGCGGCCAGACGGCGATCAACCTCGCTCTACCGCTGGCCGCCCGCCTGCCTCATCTCGAAATGATGGGACTCTCCCTCGAGATGAGAGGCACATCTCCCGAAGCGGTAGACGAGGCGAGCGACCGCCAACGCTTCGAGGAATTCGCCCAAAGAGTCGGCCTCAGAATGCCAAACGGCAGCACCGCCTCAACCCCAGAAGGAGTCCGCGATGCGGTGCAAGAGATTGGCTATCCAGTGCTCATCAGACCGTCTTATGTTCTCGGCGGTCGAGGCATGGAAATCCTCTCGAACGACCGCCAATTAGAGGCTTACATGAAGGAGGCATTCCTTTCGCCAGAAAGGCCACTGCTCGTCGACGAGTATCTCCGAAACGCCATTGAACTCGACGTTGATGCTGTCTGTGATGGAGACGAGGTGTTGATCGGCGCGATCATGGAACACCTCGAAGAAGCCGGCATCCATTCAGGTGATTCAACCTGTTTCATCCCGCCGCAGAATGTCTCGAAGAGGATCTTGGCAGAGGTGGAGGATTGGACGCGAAGAATCGGCATCGAGCTCGGTGTGAAGGGCTGCTACAACATCCAATTCGCGATACGTGGCGAGACCCTCTACGTCCTCGAAGTCAACCCACGAGGCTCCCGAACGTTCCCCTTCGTCGCCAAGGCTACCGGTGTTCCACTTGCTAGAATCGCGGCTCGGCTGGCGCTGGGTGAGAAGTTGTGCGATATGTCGGTGCCGAAGCCGCAGACCGAGGCCGTGTGTGTCAAGGCTCCCGTGTTTCCGTTCATCCAATTACGCGGCCTCGACCCCGCGCCCGGCCCCGAGATGAAGAGCACGGGCGAAGTGATGGGCAGTCATGTGCGGGCGGCGGCGGCCTATCTCAAAGCGAGGTTGGCGACCGAGTTGCCGGTGCCGACCGAGGGCGGCGTCTACATCACCGTCAAGAACGCCGACAAATACGATGTCATTCCTCTGGCGCAAGAGTTGGAGGAAATGGGTTTCACCATTTACGCTACACGCGGGACTTCGCATGTCCTGAGGGATTCTGGTGGCGTCGACGTTCAGACCTGTTACCGTATCACCGAAGGCCTGACTCCTGATGCCCTTGATTTGATGCGTCAGGGTAAGATTCACCTGATCATCAACACACCCCGAAATACCGGCGGGGCGGTGTTGGACGGCAATATGATGCGGAGACTCGCCGTCGAATTGAACATTCCATTCGTGACGACGATGGCTGGTGCGAGGATGGAGGTCAGGGCCATCGACGAGGCGATGCAAGGCATGCCCGAGCCTCGCCTGCTCAAAATCGCAACCCTCGGTTAGATTCAATATCGCAGGCACTGAGCGGTGGTTCGTAGCCACGGAGTGATCAGTATGGACCTTGCATCGATTGCAGCTTACATCACTGCGGCTATGCAAGGTGTCGTTTTCGGCGGTATCACGGCAATTGCCGTCAGGTTGACAGTGAGAGTCGTGGGTTATATTCTCGCAGCGGAGTTCTTCTTGCTGAAATTCCTACAATCTTATGGAATCATCGCTTTTGATTGGGGCAGACTGACCGGTGGCCTTCTGACCGGTGGATTTGACGAGAACAAATTCGCTGAATCGTTTTCATCAGCTCTGCTGCAAACTGGTGGATACGGTGTAGGTTTCATCCTCGGTTATCTCGCGGTTCACAACCGAGTGAAGCGGAGTTCAGCCGACTCAGATATCGAGCAAGTCGAGGAATCGGTCACGCCCGATTTCACCCATGAGTGAGGATGCTCTTGGACCGTGATGTTTGCCCAATATGACCCAATAGAGGGCGATGTAGGAGTCTCTGCCGCTTATTCCGACACTCTCAGTTGTCCTTCTGATGCAGTTTACGATGGCAGTATCTGTCCATTCACAATCATTCAAAGTCGAGCGGAGTTCGGCGAGGAATGCGACCTGTTCTGAGGTGAGATTCTCACGTGCTTCTTTGCTTACTGAAGACTGAATGGCTATCCGTGCGTCATCTGGAAAATGAGGCCCATCAATCCAATTGCGCATGCGCGAGAGGCGGCCGACAAGTGCCTGACTCGGCTCGTTGCTGATGTGCCCACTGGCTCGAAGCGAGCTCCAGATTTCATCATCATCAGACTTGATTTGCGCTAACATCGAGAGGTGACGGAACGAGACTCCTGCAACCGAATCGGCAGGGTCGCCACCATGGGCGACTTGGCTCAAGTTCATCGCACCGATTTGAGTGTCACGAGCGATGCGTTGACGTTTGTTGAGGTCTTGATCATCGCCCGTTGGAGGGTTTGCGACCAGCCTTTCGTATTCATCAGCCATCTCGAAGAGGGCAGAGCCGGTATCGAAGTCGATATGGCGGTTGACTTTCGAGCGGGCGATGAGGTATCGGATGATTTCTGGAGGCACGAGTCCTAAGGCCTCGATGGGCCCAATCGTATTGCCAGTCGAAGACGACATCGGCCCCATTCCCTTCAATTGAATCCACTCGTAAACCATCTTTCCGGGCGGCTCAGAACCGAGTAATCGACAGATCGGCAGACCGGTATCGAAGGAGCCACCAGCCGCGCCGTGGTCCTTTCCTGCGGGTTCGCAGGTGATGTTGTGGATGCCCCAGCGCGCTGCCCAATCGACTCGCCAAGGGAGTTTCCCCTCAGCTTTGCGAATGTCTGCTTTACCCTTCTCGCCATGCCGATCGGTCCAGTTCACGTAGGGGGATTCGTAACCGGTCACGACGACGCCGTCCATGCTGCCGTCAGATCCCAGAGGGTTGTATGGGAACCAATTGTCGGCTAGTTCGCGGCCTGAAATCGACTGGATGATCTCGCGAATCTCGTCCTGGTGTTCGATGGTAGATTCGATTTTGGCAGCGAATCCTCCGTTGGCATAGGTCTCATGGTTCATGATGACTTCTGGTACAACACCAATCTGGCGCAGAGCACCGAGGAACGGTTGCAGGAAGTGATCAGCGTAAGAGACACCGTCTGAGGTTGGCGTGCCGTTCGGATTCGGTGCGGGGATGAAGGCCAGCGGATGGCCTATGTAACGCTCATACTCGTCGGATAGGAAGGGGTAGACTCGGCGCAGTGGGTCCATCGAATCGACGATGAAGATGTAGCGCGATTCGAGCCCAGCATCGAGGCAGGCTCGATGAATCATCTCGGCTGTGAGAATCTCGCGCAGATTGCCGAGATGAATCTCTCCCGAGGGTGTGATTCCAGAAGCCAGAGTCTGTGAGTCACCGCGCTCTTTCTTCAGTCGCTGCGCGGTGAAATCCGCCCAGTGCATAGATTCCTACCTCAGACAGTCACTACTCGA
>JGI11757J15750_1000063_pt1 | contig 19111 bp, 20 predicted proteins | sample DeeseametaMP0759_FD_15750 | JGI IMG/M metagenome (IMG submission 15750) | reverse complement strand
ATATTTTTTTCATAATCCACAGGTTGTTAAAGTGTTTCTTCCAGTTTTTGCAGCACCGATTCAATACGATGCTGTGTCACTACATCCTGGTCGGCTGCTGATGCAAGGTTGAAATTGCCATCATCTGGAAAAACCACTGCACCTGCAAGCACTGCATCCAGATAAAGTCTGCGCTGTGATAAATTTTCTGCAGCATTTGCTTTTTCCACCAAAGTTTCAAACAAAGAGCGCGGCTTTCGTTTTTGTGCTTTCAATGAAGGAAACAATGCCCCAACCAGTTTCAGCAAAGGAACAAGTTCTGTCTCGGAACGTGCTCTCTCAATTGCTTTCACGACGCGTGATGTTAAATCTTTAGTGTCAACCAATAATCCATTTTGCAAAGCAAATGTAACGTTTTCCAGCATTATTTCACGTTTAAGCAAATCATCAGCCGACTCGTCAAATGAAGTAAAAGCCAGCTCAATAGTTTCAGGGTGTCCGGTATCAAAACCGCTTTGCTGGCGTTCCTGCTGTTGATGCAAAATAGCATCGAGATGTGTTTCTAAAAAGTTCAATGGCCCCTGTATAATTCCTGCGTATTTTTCCTCTGCAGGCACAGGAGATTTAGTTGCCGGAAAGCCATAGAGTTTTACCTTTTCATGTACCGCGCCAAGCAGTTGTCTTAAATCAACAGCAATATCCTCATTTTCGGCCCATTTTGAAATTTGTTCCAGAAAATCATTTGCCATGGCTTCCTGCAAATAATATCTTTCTATTTCTCCAGCAAAGCGTATCAGGCGGCCGCGAATTAAAAACTGACTGTCCCGAACTTCCAGAGGATCTTCTATCCAGTCCCAGACGACCTCTTTCAGTTCATCCATTTCTTCGTTCCAATCTTCACGTTCGTCAAGAATTTTCCGTTTTGTTGCCGGTCCGTAAGCACCTGCTTCTACGGCAGTTGGATCAGCATTATCCGGGATAATAACTTTAACCTCCCGCCCGAGATCCCATTCTTCCTGGTTTTTCCGGACATCTTCATCACAGATGTTTTCCGGACAGTTATCCAATGTTGGTTCTGTAAGCAATAAGCGCTGTAGCGCGCTAACGGTATGGTACTGAAGTTCCGGTGCAAGGTCATCATAATCATTCAGTAAAAATTCCAACGCGTCTTCACGCAGCGCGGACTTAAGTCCAAAGCGCATTATTAATCCATCATGCGTTTCCTGAAATCCTAGCTCACCTGTAACAAGATCGATTGTACTGTCAATTACAGTGTGTTTTAAATGTAAAGGCCATTCCGGAGACTCGAGAACAGTTTCAAGACGGGAAATGCTTCTGTCACGTATATCACCGTCATCACTCGCAAAAGCAAAAAAAGTCAGCGCACGCAAAGCCATTTCACGCTTGCCGGGCTCACCAATGTGTTTTGAAATATAACGCATCTCTCTTAGTGCGCTGAACTGCTCCTGAAGTGAACTCTCATATTGACTCTTGAGTTTCTCCATTGAGGAGTCAAGAGTTTCATAACTGAAACTCTCCTCGAAAGTCAAAGAGGTCAATCTCCCCTGTGTGGCACAGCCACTTAACCACATGAATGATACCGCTAATATCACAAAGGTAGTGTTTCTCATGAGATGTCTTGGTTTCAGAAGATTGTAATTAATAAATTTGTAATTAAAAAATAGTTGACATTTGTATGCTGGTACGTTTATCTTCCAACTCACCGCCGAATCCTCCAATTTCCTGGGAGTATTTTGCAAAATCAATTTTAAAACCGAACAAGTTCAAGGACCATCCTACACTGTTGTAAGGGCCGTTACGTCCCACTCGCAGAGAGACAAAATGATGTCCGTTAAATAATCTGTGCCAACCCATTTCCGCACCTAGTTTTATATTACGTGTAGTTATGATGTTGCCTTCGGAAACCAGCTTTTGCGAATTGATTAGATCACGATAATCTGCCGCAAGAATGAAATCAAATCCATTTAACTCGGATTCTGTACTGACACCAATGTTCATTGTCATCGGCACTTTTCCTGCACCTTTAAAATCAAGGCCTCCTATATTTTGCAGGCTGAACGCAACTTTTGGTTCCATGTTGTGATAGCTGTCAAAGTGATAGATTAAACCAGCATCAGGTGCAAGGGCTGCTTTGCTAGCGAATTTTTTTTCAAGTTTTGTGGTTTTCTGATCTTCTGTGAACTCAATGATGCCCTCGTCAAAAATATGTAACTTCGTATCGATTCCTGATCTTTGCACTAGTTTAACACCCAGACCTAAATCAAGCTGGAAATCCAAAAAACTCCACGCCATTCCTCCGGCAATTCCAGTCTGCGCGTAAGCTTTTGTCTCTAAATATGGGATAATAGGATTTCTGATTTTGATATCAACAAAAGAATTTGTGAATAATGACCAACCGAATCGAGAATTAACATGACTCAAAAAACCAATATCTATTTCATTATGGATATTTTTACCGGCTAAAGACCCGATAGTAGAAAAGCCGCTACTGGAATTTCCAAGTTTTGTAATGTTTTCGTTGTATGTAGTATTAAAACCAGCTATTTGATAGATGTTGTAATATACAGAACGTAAAGCGGCAGGATTGTAAAACAGCAGCATCTCGTCGTTAGCAGCAGCAGTAAACGCATTGCCCATACCACGTGCGCGTATGCTTTCACGAATAAAAGCAGGTTCTGCAGCTTGCAGCTGTGGAGCTAACAAGACCCAAAAGTACAGTAAAATGGATACGCGTCTAAACACTCGAAAAATAGTGACTCGAATTAAATCAAAATGTTGACTATTCATCAGGATAGTTGCCCTGAATCAAAAAGTTTTTTCGAAAAATCAGACATACGTTGTTGAATCTCGGCATGATTTTCGTCCGGATATGTATCTTGAAACATGGTAAATCCTAACATATTCCAGGCAACAAGTCCATCTTCCAATTCAAGTTCGTTTTCATCCATCAACTCCAAAAAGCCTCGGACGGTTTGCTCGATTAGGATTTTACGTTTAGCTTGATCAAGTATAGAAGTCTGAGCAGACATTATTTTCGTTTTTGAAAAAAGGAAGTTTTCGGGAAGCAAAACTGCATCCCGAAACTCACCTCTATCTAATTAAGACGCGGCAACCTGCGGTAACTTTGCCAATGCGTCAGACAGTTTTTGCTCATCATAGTTTCTATCTTCAAGTTTGCCGGAAAAGTATTCCGTGTACGCAGCCATATCAAAATGACCATGACCTGACAAATTGAAGAGAATCGTTTCAGATTTACCTTCTCTTTTGCAGCGCATTGCTTCTTCAATCGCGCCTTTAATTGCATGAGATGTTTCCGGAGCGGGGATAATTCCCTCTGAACGGGTAAATGTTACCGCGGCTTCAAAACAAGGAGTTTGATGATAGGCCACTGCTTCCAGTAATCCCAGTTCCTTCGCATGACTTACCAGCGGAGACATGCCGTGGTAACGTAATCCACCCGCGTGAAATCCAGGAGGTATAAACGATGAACCAAGGGTGTGCATCTTGGTCAAAGGCGTCAGGTTTCCGGTATCACCAAAATCATAGGCATATTGACCGCGTGTCATACTTGGGCAAGCTGCAGGTTCAACCGCAACCGCACGAATACTTTGGCCTCCACGGAGTTGTTCTCCAATAAACGGAAACGCAATTCCCGCAAAGTTGGAACCGCCTCCCGCACAACCCACTACTACATCCGGATAATCTCCTGCCATTTCCATTTGCTTGATTGCTTCCTGGCCAATCACAGTTTGATGCAGCAGAACGTGGTTTAAAACACTGCCTAAAGCATATTTTGTGTCATCTCTTTGCGCGGCAACTTCGACAGCTTCTGAAATTGCTATTCCTAAACTTCCGGGAGAATCAGGATCCTGTTCCAAAATTGCTCTTCCCGTTTGAGTTCTATCTGAAGGAGAGGCATAACATTTTGCGCCAAATGATTCCATCAGGGCACGCCGATAGGGCTTTTGCTGATAGCTGACTTTCACCATGTAAACCTGGATTTCAATGTCAAAGAATGCGCCGGCAAAGGCCATGGCAGAACCCCATTGTCCTGCTCCGGTTTCGGTTGTTATTTTTTTGATCCCGGCTTCCGCATTATAAAAAGCCTGTGCTACAGCAGTATTTGGTTTGTGACTTCCGGCGGGGCTGACACCTTCGTATTTGTAATAAATTTTTGCCGGAGTATCAAGCGCTTTTTCCAAACGTCTTGCACGGAACAAAGGTGAAGGTCTCCACTGTTTGTAAATGTCACGTACCGGCCCCGGAATTTCAAGGTAGCGCTCACCGCTTACTTCCTGCATTATCAGTGACATCGGAAAAAGCGGAGCAAGATCATCTGGCCCTATCGGCTCATGTGTGCCCGGATGTAAAACAGGTGGAGGCGGCTCCGGTAGATCCGCGATTATGTTATACCAGTCTTTTGGAATGTCCGTTTCCGGAAGCAAATATTTGATCGTATCACTCATAATGGTTCCTTTTAAAGATAAATAAAACGGAGGTAAATTTACTCTAAATCCACCACCACGCGCCCTCGCTGACCACCAGCAAGAATCTTGTCAATCTCTGGATCCAGTTCCTCCAGAGTACAGTCGATTTTCAACTGTTCCAGTTGCGGGAATTTCCAAATGCCTGCCAGTTTGTTCCAAATTTTTCGACGTAGTTTAGTTGGAGTAAATCCGGAATCAATTCCCAACAGGCTCACTCCACGTAAAATAAACGGAAAAACTGTCGTTGATAATTCAGCTGACGCAACCAGTCCTGTTGCTGCTACAGCTCCACCTCGTTTTGTCGCTTTTAGTAATGCGGCCAAAGTTGTGCCACCAACTGTATCTACCGCTCCAGCCCAACGTTCTCTGAGTAACGGTTTTTTTGATTCGTCGTTTACTTCTTCACGACTAACGATTTCAGCCGCACCCAGACCTTTCAGGAAATCGGTTTCCTCTTTCTTTCCTGTTGAGGCAACCACAGTGTAACCTAAATGTGAAAGCAGTGCCACAGCGACACTGCCGACTCCACCTGTAGAACCGGTCACTACGATCTCGCCCTGCTCCGGAGTAATTCCATGTTTTTGCAGGGCATGCACTGAAAGAGCGGCAGTATAACCTGCGGTGCCGAAAATCATGGAATCTTTTAATGAAAGTCCTTCCGGAAGCGGAACCACCCATTCAGCAGGAACTCGGATGTATTGTCCAAAACCTCCGGAGGTACTCATTCCTAAATCATAACTTGTAACAATTACAGAGTCACCAATTTTGAAACGCGAATCTGAACTTTCTGCAACCTCACCGGATGCATCTATTCCGGGCGTGTGCGGATAATTACGGGTTACTCCAGGATTTCCAATACAAGAAAGTCCATCCTTGAAATTAAGCGAAGAATAACGCACCCTCACCAGCACTTCTCCCTCCGGAAGATCGCTGATTGAACGCTCCGTTACTTCACGGGTATAAGTTTTTTCGTCAGTTTTACTGACCACCATTGCACGAAAAGTGATATCACTCATTTCTTATTTTTATTAATTTGATTAGTCAAAAAATTTTACCAACGGTTCAATGACCGCCAGGTCTTTCTCATCACAAGTCTCCAGCCATGCTTCTTCTTTGCCGATTTTAACAATCAGTGCTGGACCCCAAAAAGCATTTTCATTAAATTCCCATTCGGTTTGTCTTTCCTGCGATGCTCCTTCTCCATCAAAATACAGCAGAAATGGTCCACCCAACTCTTCCATATCAGTAGATTCGCAGCGTAACAATTCACAAAGCATGTCCAAATCAAGAATTTCATTTATAAGTTCTATCCTCTGTTCATCCGGATCCACGTAGATCCAGGTTCCATCTTGACTAAAATCCGGCTTCATCTCATTCCCACAAACTCAACAAGTTTAAAATACTAAAATAAACGCAGTTTGAAATCGCAGGCAAAATTTGTTTCTGTTATACTGTGATTCTTCAAAAGTTTAACTCAAGAAAAAATGTCTAAAACATTTGTTATAATTTATACCGACGGTGCCTGTTCACCAAATCCTGGAATTGGCGGCTGGGGAGCAGTTTTGATTTCCAATCAACACAATCTCCGCACGGAACTTTCCGGTTCAGAAGTTGATTCTACTAACAACCGGATGGAAATGACTGCTGCCATCAAAGCCCTGGAAGCCCTGAAAAAACCATGCGTAGTTGAACTCTACACTGATTCCAGTTACGTAAAAAACGCGTTTGAAAAAAACTGGCTCAAAAATTGGCAGAACAACGGCTGGAAAAGTAAAGGGAGAAAACCTGTTGCAAATAAGGACCTTTGGCTTCGTCTGCTTGAAGTCAGTCACAAACACGAAGTCTCATGGCATTGGGTCAAAGGGCATTCCGGAGATTCAGAAAATGACCGCTGCGACGAACTTGCTGTTAAAGCCAGAAAGGAACTTGCAAAGTCAATTTAAGCCAGACACACCTGAACGGCAGGATTGTTAAAACCGCTATAAATTATCCTTGACTACCTTAATAATTTCCTGAACCTGAGCGTCTGTGAATTTCCCGTCAACACTGTAAAGCACCTTCCCATCTTGAGCAAACACCATAACATCACTGTTATCATCACTTAAACCCCATTTTTTAACCAAAGTTTTTTCGAGGTCCTTAACATAAACAGTTGTTTTATATTCCTCTTGTTTACTTTTCAATTTTATATTGATCGCCACGTTGGGCAACCAGGTTGCATCCATATTGATAACAGCGACAGAACCATATTTTTCTGGAGGAAAGTTCTCTGCCTTGAGAGCTTCACCGACATGATTGTTGAGATCCGATTCATCCGGATCAACATAAAAAAGAACAAGTATTTTCCCGGAAACCAGTTCCTCACTGTTCCATGCTGTACCATCCAATCGACCTCCTAAATCGCCTTCAAGCACAATTTTTGGTGGAATTTCTCCAATCGGCAATTCGGCAAATACAAGTGCTGAAGACAGCAGAAAAAAAATTAAAATGGTGAGTGTTTTCATAATATTTTTTGTGGTTAAAGGATTTGGCAAAATGTCACATTATTCCTAAATTTGTTCAATTGAAAGACAAAAATTTTTTATCCTGAAATTGGCGCGGGAATATCCGGAAGATTCAAACAGGCCGGAAGTTTGATTGAACCATCTTTTTGCTGACCATTTTCAATGAGAGCAATCAATGTTCGTGAAACCGCAATTGCTGTTCCATTGAGCATGTGTACAAAGCGGTTTTTTCCTGTTTCCGTATCTTTAAAACGTATGTTCATGCGCCGTGACTGATAATCTGTGCAGTTTGAAGTGGACGTCACCTCGCCCCATTTTCCACGTCCCGGCATCCAGGCTTCCAAGTCATATTTGCGAAAAGCAGGTCCTCCAAGATCACCCGCGCAAATATTTACCAACTGATATGGAATTTCCAAATCCTGATAAATCTGCTCCTCAATTTCACGCATTTTCTCATGCATTTCTTCTGATTTATTCGGATGAGTAAAGGCAAACATTTCAATTTTTGAAAACTGATGCACCCTGTATAACCCACGGGATTCACGACCAGCCGCACCAGCTTCGGTGCGATAACAATGAGAAAGCCCCGCATACAAAATCGGCAGCTGTTCCGGTTTGAGAACCTGATCAATCAGCAGGCCACCTAAAGTTATTTCTGCGGTCGCGATCAGGCAAAGGTCTGTTTCTTCCACCGAATAAATCTGTGTTTCTGCACCACGTGGATTAAAACCAATTCCTTCCAAAATCTGTTGCCGGGCCAAATCCGGGGTGATGTGCACCGTGAATCCTTCTTTTTGCAGTAAACTGAGGGCATACTGTGCCAAAGCCAATTCTAAAAAAACAGCCTGATTTTTGAGGTAGTAAAACTTTTGTCCGGAAACTTTTGCGCCTCCATCAAAGTCAATCATATCAAGTGCTTCCATCAACTCAACGTGATCTTTAGGCTCAAAATCAAATTTGCGTTTTGTGCCAACTTCCCGAATTGGCACATTGTCCTCATCGGTAAAACCATCCGGAGAATCCGGATGTGTCAGATTTGGAACCTGCATGTGCAATTCAAGCCGCTGCTCAAGCAGTCCTCGCAGCATTATTTCTTTTTCCGACTCTTCGTCCCGTAATTTTTTTGATTCTTCAATCAGCGGCTGTCGTTCTTCGGGNGNAANTTTGCNTTTCATTTTTTTGCTGATATCATTCCGACGTTGTCTGACTGCATCAACTTCAGTTGTAATTTGCCGGACTTGCTCATCNAGCGNNAANAATTTTTNAATGTCAACGTCNACGTTGCGTCTTCGGCAATTATCCGCAATTTCTTCCGGCTGGCTGCGGATCAATTTAAGATCAAGCATTCGTTCGAATTTCAGCTTTAAGGTTTAAGGTTTGGAATATCAAGATTAAGATTAGGTAATTGCAGAGTAGTGTTCGGCTGAAAAAGTTTTCTAATTTTTTATCTCAGTGCTAAAATTTTTTTCCGGACGCAGCTTATGATATGCCGTCAGTTCCTGAATTGCCGCTGCGGAGGCTAAAAGACTATGGTCCGCAAATCGCCGCCCCATCAATTGTAAACCAATCGGTAATCCAGCTTTGGTCGGTCTGCCTGGAATTGAGATCGCCGGTGATCGAGTCAGGTTTGCGAGCACACTGCAAATATCAGCTAAATACATTGCCAGCGGATCTTCAGATTTTTCACCAAACTTGAATGCGGGAAAAGGTGAAACTGGACCAAGAATAAAATCAAACTTTTCAAAAACCTCTTTAACCTGCTTTTCCATCCAGGCTCTTACCTGCACTGCCCGTCCATAATATTGATCATAATAACCTGAACTGAGTACAAATGTTCCGAGCATGATTCTGCGTTTTACTTCCTCTCCAAAACCTTTTTTCCGCGTTGATGTATAAAGCGATTTGAGAGAAGCATCTTCCTGTTTCCGGATTCCGTAACGAATTCCGTCGAAACGTCCGAGGTTGGAACTGGCCTCTGCAAATGCGAGGACGTAATAAGTTGGAATTACATATTTCAGAAACTCAAGTGATTGTCGTTCAACCGTTGCACCTTTGCTCTCCAGCAATTCCGCCAATTCGTTAACACTCGCAACCACTTCCGGATCAGCAGATTCATCATCAACATATTCATCCGGAAGACAAATTCGCAAACCGGAAAGCTCCGCTAATTCAGGAGCGGCAGATAATTCTATTTTTGCGGAAGTGCTTTCATTTACATCATGACCATGCAGAATGGAAAAGACATAACGACAGTCAGAAACACTTTGAGTGAAGCAACCGATTTGATCCAGTGAAGATCCGTAAGCAACCAAACCATAACGGGAAACTGTGCCGTAAGTCGGCTTAAATCCCGTGATTCCACACATTGAAGCAGGTTGACGAACTGAGCCTCCTGTGTCTGAACCCAGAGCCAGAATTGCCATTCCGGAAACAACAGAAACCGCAGCTCCTCCGCTGCTTCCGCCGGGAACACGTTCAGTGTCCCATGGATTTCGTGTTACGCCAAATGCAGAATTTTCTGTGGATGAACCCATTGCGAATTCATCCATGTTTGTAGTCCCAATTATCAGCGCATCTTCGCCCAATAATTTTTCTGCAACAGTCGCGTTGTACGGCGAGTGATATTCACCAAGAATTTGGGAACCGCACGCATTGCTCAAATTCGGATCATTGATACAAATGTTATCTTTGATCGAAACCGGAATTCCGGCAAGTTTCCCAACGCTTTTTCCGGAAGCAATTTTCTCATCAATTTTGCGGGCACGTGAAATTGCGACTTCATGCGGCAAAAGACTGCGGTAAACATTCAACGAGGAATTGTATTGATCAATCCGGAGATAAACTGCGTCCATCAATGTTTCGGCAAGTATGTCTCCCGACTTGATGCGTTCAACCAGCTCGACTAAAGAAAGATCAAAAGGCATGAAAATTTTTCAGGCAGCTTCTGCTTCAAGGTTTTTGACAAGTGCAATATATTCCTGCTTTGCGTCTTCTCCGGATTTTCCTTGTAGTTTCTTCCAACCATCAAACTTTGCCCGACCTTCAAAATCGGCAAATCCGGGACGATCACCACTTACGTCTCCTTCGTTACCTTGTTTGTAAAGCGCGTAAAGTTGGAGCATTATATCATTCGGTGGACGCTTTGAAAGCTGGGTCACACGTTCAGCTGCAGATTTAAAATCATCATCAAGGGCCATGTATTCTCCATATTATTTGTTAAATTCATTTCATAAACACTAACAGAGCGCTTGGAAAATTCAACATAAAAACGCTGTTTGCGCTCTGTGCTGACTAATCAATGTTGAAATTGAGTCTCAATGATTTTAATTTGCCACCAGGCCAGCTAACGCCTTTGAAAAAGAAGTCTGTTTAACTGCGCATGGATCGTGCATAACCAATCCGAGTGTGATATGATCATAGCAACAAAATATTTATTAACTTGCTTCAATTTAAGTGTGGTTTTTTTCTTAGAAAAATGTGGAACGCACAAAAGATTTTTGCAGAATGGACACAAATTGAAAGGATTTTATAATGGTTAACCAACCGGTTTTAATTGTAGACGATGAAGTTGAAATGCGCATCGCCATGTCCGAAACTCTCAAGCACTGCGGCTATCCTGTAGAAATATCACACAACGCAATTGACGCCCTCAAAAAGTTTAAGCAAAACGAATATTCACTGGTCATTACAGATATGACCATGCCAAAACGCAGTGGACTGGAATTACTAAAAGACATAAAAAGTATCTCGCCTGCTAAACCCGTAATTATGGCAACCGCATACGGTACTGTAGAAACAGCGGTGGAAGCAATGAAACACGGTGCTTTTGATTACATCCGCAAACCAATTAATTTTGATTCGTTTCAGTTTATTGTCCAACAAGCCTTGAATTACAAAGGCACTTCTGGAAATGTTGCACCGGTAGCTGAAAGCAGGGCTTCAAAGTCAAAACCGATTAATTTGACAAAGGAAATCATCACGCAAAACAAGGCAATGTTGTCTTTACTCAAAGTTGCCAGGAATGTTGCAAAAAGTAAGTCAACAATGATGATACAAAGTGAAAGTGGAACCGGAAAAGAGTTGCTGGCGTATTTTATTCATGAAAATTCCGACCGTGCAAAGAGGCCTTTTGTGGCAATAAACTGTGCGGCGCTTCCGGAAACACTGCTGGAAAGCGAACTTTTCGGACACGCGAAAGGTGCCTTCACCGGAGCAATTCAGGATCACCGCGGAAAGTTTGAACAGGCTCACACAGGTACAATTCTTTTAGATGAGATCAGTGAAATGGCAATACCGCTCCAGGCAAAACTCCTCCGTGTTCTACAGGAATATCAAATTGACAAAGTCGGCGGGAAAGAACCGATTCCTGTGGATGTCAGAGTGATTGCCACCACCAACCAGAATTTGATGGAAATGGTTGATGCAGGTAAATTTCGTGAAGACCTTTTCTTTCGCTTAAACGTAATTCCACTGTCACTTCCACCTTTACGGGACAGGATGGATGATGTTCCGCTGCTGGTGTCATATTTTATCAAAAAGCATTCCAAGATAAATAACCGTAATTGTCCTGCGGTAAGTCGTGAAACTTTAAACATCCTCACCAATTACCATTGGCGTGGAAATGTGCGAGAATTAGAAAACGTTATGGAGCGAGCATTGCTGCTCTGTAATGGCGAGGAAATTCAGCCAAACCATTTACTCATGTCTTCTCAACTTGGGCATGCCTCAATCAATGAAGATTTGGCAAAAATAACAACTCAATCTTCTCAGACTAAACCGGCTGGAACTGATGCTGAGAGTAAAACTTTTTCTGAAACACAGAATTCCACGGAATCTGAAGGATTAGGGATTGAAGTTGGAATGTCGATGAAAGAAGCAGAAAAGCGTTTCATTTTCAAAACTCTGCACGAGACAAAAGGAAACCGGACTCATGCCGCAAAAACTTTAGGTATCAGCATCCGGACTTTGCGCAATAAACTTAATGAATATCGAGCAGAAGGAGAAGATTTCGAGCTCGATCCAGAAGATTGACCCCCACACGCTTTCCGGAGAACGTTGCCCCAGACAGGAATCGTCGTCAGACGCACCAAAAGTTTCTACTACGTGGATGTTGGCGAAACAGAACCACGTCTATGCCGTATCCGTGGGAACTTGTTTAAAGGAAAATCCCACCAAAATAAAATTGCTGTTGGAGATGAAGTTGAAATTGATTTGACTGCCGCAGAAGACGCTGGTTGGATACTCGGAATGCTTCCCCGCCGCACCAAACTTTCACGCCGTGCCGGAATCGGTGATCCAGAACAGGTTTTGGTCAGCAACGCAGACACACTGCTGATAGTCGCCTCACTGCTAAACCCTCCGTTCAGGGGCGGATTGGTGGATCGCTTTTTAGTGGCCGGATTAAGCGGTGGTCTTGAAACGGTGCTCATTCTCAGCAAAGCAGATTTAGTAACTTCCGCAGAAATTACTCCCATAAAAAAGCTTTACTCATCCTTAAACTGCACCGTTTTAGTCACCAGTGTTCCTGAATTCAGAGGGCTGGAACAATTACGTGAATTGATGCAGAACCGCACCTCAGTCCTTTCCGGACATTCCGGTGTTGGAAAGTCCTCGCTCATTGCCGCACTTTATCCTGACTGGAAAATCCGCATCGGACAAGTCAGTGAGAAATCCGGAAAAGGCCGTCACACAACAATAATGGCAGAAATGTTTCGTCTTCCCCAGGGTGGATTCATTGTGGACACACCCGGAATTAGGGCACTGGAACCGCTGGTAAGTCCGGAAGAACTTGACGCACATTTCGTTGAATTCATCCCATTCCTTGGACAATGCAAATTTAAAGGCTGTTCCCATCGGCATGAACCGCAGTGTGTTATAAAAGAAGCCGTTACTGCCGAAAATATTACAGAGAAGCGCTACAAAAGTTACTGCAGCATCTATGATTCTCTTTAAGAGGAAGAGTTTGAATCGGTTTGTTTTTCTCTCAAACGCCTGCTGATTTTAGCAAATTGTTCCTTTGCGGACATTGAAGATTCCGAGGAACAAGCCGTTGCAGAACTGCTTTTCATTTCAATCTCTGCAGAAAATTTTTCCGGCTGAATATCTCCAAGTACAAAAGAACGCAAACGAACTTGTTCTAAATTCAGTTCTGGTTTTGGAACAAAAGCAATTTTCTGCAAAACATCCTGTAGTTCAGACCGTTCTTTATGTAAATACTGTACCAGCCAATCCGCGCCTGGAGTACGTTTCAATAATTCCAGACCTTGCTGTGATGAAACATAAAGCACTAAAACCGCGTGGCCCCTTGAAACACGATGGAGGAAAGCAGGCATACAGTTTTGATGAACTTCCGCCGGTGTGATACTATTCCAATCTTTTGCCAGTAGGGCCACCTGACTTTGGTCGTATTGAGCCTGTCCCAAATCGCCAACATGACAGCGAATATTGTCCAATTTTAATTCTGGCAACACTCGATAAAACATGCGAAGATAGGCTTCAGTTTCAAAGCGGAGAGCCTGGGCGATGCTTCCGTCATAGACGGTCAAATGAAGAATTGTCTCATGAGCTTTAAATCTGACTTTATGTTTCAACATTTCTGTTTCTTCCAAAGTCAGTAAACGTTTCAGTTTTTTTTGCAACTGTGCATTAAAATGTAATGAACGTTTAAAGCGTTCTCCGTTTAATTTTTCTACTGCCTGTAAAAATTCTGCTGAAATACTTGCTCGTGTCAATTCTTCTATAAATTCAGCATTAACNGTGAATTGACGCAGTACCGAAATGTTCCGTGGATAAGCGTTTCTTGCCAAAAAATTGTCGATCTTTTCAAACCAGAGTTTGCGCAGTTTGACTAAATAAAGTAAATGCTGTTGTCCGGATGCTTCAAATATTGCCCGAAGAATAGACAGAGCGTTTCCGTAGGTTTTGTGTTCGGATGTGTTTTGATATTTAATTGAGCGAAGAAATTGCGTTACTAAATTGCGATCTTTATTTTGTTGAGCTAAACTAAACATTATTTTTTATACCCTACGACAAAAAGCGATATGTTGGTCAGTGAAGTTCCCGGCATTCTGGTTGCCATGCCTGCGCTCAAAGATACTTATTTTGAAAAATCAGTAATTCTTTTGTGCAGTTATGATGCAGACGGTGCATTTGGGTTAGTTATGAATCATCCCTCAACAACTCAAGTAAAGGAAGTGCTCTCCGAAAAAATGAGAGAGAATTCAGCGTTTGACGTTCCCTTGCTGGTCGGAGGTCCTGTTCAACCGGAATCTTTTTGGGCGGTTCACAGTTCCGATTTTTCGGTTGAAGAGACAACTATTCTTTCACCAAAAATCAATTTGAGTTCCGCGCAAGATATTCTGGATTCAATCGCAGGCGGTCAAGCCGTGCAATCATATCAATTTGGCAGCGGCTATGCAGGCTGGGGCGCAGGCCAGCTAGACCGAGAAATCCAGGAAGAATCATGGTGGCTCGGCCCGCTGGACGAGTCGTTGCTACTGGATATGGACTATGAACTGCGCTGGGATACAACCATGAACAACCTCGGTTTTGACCTGCTGAACACCACTTTTTCTCAAACAGGCATGGTTTGAAACATTTTCATTCCAGTTCTACAATTTCAGGAAACTTTGTTGTAAACAGTTTGAACTCTTCCCACAATTTTTCCACAGACGTTTCCTGCTGAATAAAACTCTCACCCAGTTTTTTTAACAGAATAAAATTAACCGCCTGTTTGTTTGCTTTTTTATCGTGCAAAATCAAATCATTAAAAATTTCAAAATCAAGATTTTCAAGTTTTATCGGCTGCAAATATTGTCTTAGAGTATTGCTGATGACTTCCCACTCATTTTGCGCAAGTTCTTTCCAGCGCCAGGAAACAAATGCGGCAAAGCACATTCCCGCGCCAACTGCTTCACCGTGAAGGTACTTGCCGTAACCGGCATGGGTTTCGATTAAGTGACCCAGCGTGTGTCCAAAATTGAGGTTTGCCCGTAAACCCTTTTCTGTTTCATCCTGTTCAACAACTCTACCTTTAATTTTACAGGAACGAAAAATTGCCTGCTCTAAATAATCAAAATCAAGCGGTTCCAGGGAGTGCTGCTGCGTAAAGTTGAAAAAATCCGCATCCTGAATCAAGCCGTGTTTGAGCAATTCCATGTAGCCTGCCTTCAACTCACGTGAAGGCAATGTTTTCAGAAAAGAGAGTTCTATACAAACGTATTCAGGTTGTTTAAAGGAGCCAATTGTGTTTTTCCCTAAAGGATGATTAACTGCGGTTTTCCCACCTACGCTACTGTCAACGTCTGAAAGCAAAGTTGTCGGAACTTGAATAAACGGAATCCCGCGCACAAAAGTCGAAGCGGCAAAACCGGCCATGTCTCCGATTACTCCTCCGCCAAAAGCAACCAACAAGGTTTTCCGGTTCGCACTGACATTCATCAAAAAATCAAATACCAGCGAAAGCGTTTCAAGGTTTTTATACTGCTCACCATCGGGTAGCACACAAGTTGAAACACGAACTCCGGAATCTGCTAAAACATCGAAAATACAAGCTGGATAAAGTTCCTGCAGAGTTGTGTTCGTGACCACCACCACATGATCCGTGCCGTTACGCAGAACCGCTTGCGGAAGTTGGCTTTCCAGGATATTAAGACCAATATCAATTTTGTATTCACGTCCCGGTAAATTTACTTGAAGTGAATTCATTTTTTTATTTTAGTTTTACTAAGATTCCAGCCGTACAACCCCAGACTTCATCACAGCATTCAGCTAGTTTTTGTGCGATACGTCCGGATAAATCTACAAATTTACGAGACAAAGGATTGTCCGGAATGATTCCGAGCCCCACTTCATTCAGGACAAAAACAATATCGTTCTCCAGCAAAAGCAAGCGTTCTATTTCCGCAAAAATTTTACTTTCCGGAAGTTGATGGAACAAGGCATTATTGAGCCACATTGTCAGACATTCTATCAAAACAGGAACATCTGTATTTCCCAGCGCCTTTGCTAAATGAAGCGGTTCTTCAATAGTTTGAAATTTTTCACCACGCCGTTTTTGGTGTTCCGCAATACGCGTTTCCATTTCCGGATCAAGCAATTCTGTGGTTGCTAGATAAATCGGTTTTTTGCCTTCGGCAATTTCCAGGATACGCTTTTCTGCATGACGTGATTTTCCGCTTTTTACACCGCCGATAATCAGAATTTTCATGTGCTGAAAAATGGTACGAATCCGGAAAACCACAAGAATGATCCGGATATTCCGGCGCCAAAAAATGCGCTTGTCAAAGCTAATTTATTCATGCGGTGAATGTCCTGAAACGTTGCGCCTTCTCTGTCATTGGCGTCGCCGAGCCAATAATCGTGGGCCAGTTTTCCTTCACGCCAAATTGGCCCGCAAAGTTTTATCCTCAATGCGCCTGCTGCCGTCGCCTCACACCATCCGGCGTTTGGACTGGGCAATTTCGCGTAGTCTTGCCAGCCGACTTTGAATGCGTTTATTCCAGCTAATCCTGGGATCAAAACCGCGCTTCCGGACAATAAAAGCCAACTGATTCTGGCGGGAATCCAACTTAAAATATCATCCAGTTTTGCTGCACACCAGCCAAAATTCTGATAGCGTTCATTGCGGTAACCGACCATAGAATCGAGTGTACTCAAAATTTTAAAAACCAACATTCCCGCTATGCCAAAAAAACAAAAATAAAACAACGGTGCAATCACACCATCATTCAAATTTTCACTGACACTTTCCACAGTGGCGCGCCCACAGGCGTTCAAATCCATTTGCTTTGTGTCTCGACCGATAAGCATCCCAACCTGCTTTTTTGATTCAGGAAGATCATCATTTTTCAGGGCTTCAGCTACATGTTTTGCATGAACCAGCAAATCACGCAATGCCAAAAAACTCCAGCCGAGGTACACAGACCAAAACCAACTTAAACTCCAGTGCAATGACGACAAAAAATGGGAAATACTGAGAAAAATCAAAAGCACACTGCCTAACAAAAACAGCACTAAAATGATTCCGCCAAATTTCCCGTCAAGTCTAAATTTTCGGAGTTTAGTTTCATACCATGCCAACAAGTTTCCGATCAGCCGCACCGGATGAAAGCGATACACCGGATCGCCAAAAAGCAAATCAAGTCCGAAAATGGCGACTAACATCGTGGCGGGATGCGTGAGGATTTCAACAAGCTCTATGTTCATCCTTTTTTAATTTTAGCACCTTTAGCACCTTTAACGTTTTTTGCACCTTTAGCACCTTTAACGCTTTTTTCGACTTTTGCCGGAACAGCATTTTCAACCACAATTTTTTCGTTTAACACTTTGTCCGGAAGCCAAAGTTTTTGCTTAAATATCCAGAACAAAGCTGCTCCAACGAGCAAAAGACTGATGGCATAAGCAGCAAGAATTTTCGTGTCCGCGATTACAAAATATTGATTATCCATCCGTAGCGGAGTTAATAATGAACGTAAAACTGAGTATGAAAGCAAATAAACCGCACCGAGCATTCCTGGGCGAAAATTTTTCAACCGGAGTTTCCAGAGAAGAATGAAAATCAGAAAATTACCAAGTGATTCGTAAATCATTGTGGGGTGAACCGGCACTCCATGCGCATAACGGTCCACGGCAGTTCCCGCAGGGAAAACGATACCTGTCCAGAAATCGGTGACTGGCCCCGCGGTTTCTCCGTTGGTGAAATTGCCCCAGCGTCCAATCGCCTGACCTAATATCATGCACAATGCACTGATGTCTAACATGGCGGCGAGAGAAAGTTTTTTGACGCGGCAATAAATTGGGTAAGCAATGATGCCGCCCAGAATCGCTCCATGAATCGCCAATCCTCCTTCCCAAACCGCAAACACTTTCCAAAAAGGCTGAAATCCATAATAGTTCGTCCATTCAAAAATCACTTCGTATGCACGGCCCCCAATCAATCCTGCAAAAAAGAGGAGCATCGTCATGTTCATTGCTTCGTCCTCATTCAGCTTAATGCGCCTCCTTGCAATTTCGGAAAGCACAATTCTGGTGCCGATTAACAACGAAATTGCGTAAAACAGTCCGTAAAAACGAGGTTCCAGGGTGATGTTAAACCAAGGAATATCAACTGAAAAAATATATGGATACATGTTATTTCAAAAAATTAAATTATGCGGAAAGGACATTACCAAGAATTTCATTCTGTGCAGCAATGTGAGAGCGGATTCCCTTTTCGGCTAAATCCAGCATGAGGTTGAGTTGATCGCGGGAATAGGTTTTTCCTTCAGCAGTTCCCTGAACTTCCACAAATTCTCCGGAAGCCAACATGACGACGTTCATGTCCACTTCAGCGTTTTTATCTTCATCATATTTCAAGTCAAGCATGGGACATTGATTGACGATTCCGACACTGATTGCCGCAAGGTTTTCTTTTACCGGAAATTCTTTAATCTCTCCTGCTTGATATATTTTTCGCAAGGCCAAAATCAGTGCCACAAATCCGCCGGTTATGGATGCGGTTCGTGTTCCACCATCAGCTTGAATCACATCACAGTCAATCCAAACGGTGTGCGTTCCAAGTGCGTCAAGGTCAACAACGGAGCGCATCGACCGTCCGATCAAACGTTGAATTTCCTGGGTGCGTCCATCTATTTTAGCGGTTTCCCTTTTTCTGCGACTTCCGGTTGAGCGTGGAAGCATTCCGTATTCAGCGGTTACCCAGCCGTGACGTGCTTTTTTGTCTTTATCCAAAAGCCAATCCGGAACCTTTTTTTCAACCGAAGCAGTGCAAATAATTTTCGTATTTCCGCAAGTGACCAATACCGATCCTTCTGCGTGCATGGTAAAATCAGGAGTTATTTCCAACAATCGAGCTTCGTTGTTTGCACGTCCATCTGTGCGTGAGGTTGCCATTTTTTTAACTGTATTCATTGTTTAATTCTTCAATCCCATGTGCATCACCAATGATAGTTAGACGATCACCTGCCTGTAAAACAGTGACTCCGCTCGGTATAATTGTTTCTCCTTTTCGGCGAATCAATGCAACCAGACTTCCTTCCGGCATCCGGATTTCTTTCAGTGAAAGTCCAATGAGAACTGCAGAAGGTGAGTGCCGACGAATTCGGAGAGACATAAATCGTT
>JGI11757J15750_1000045_pt1 | contig 21395 bp, 24 predicted proteins | sample DeeseametaMP0759_FD_15750 | JGI IMG/M metagenome (IMG submission 15750) | reverse complement strand
TAATTCTTGGTTTTCTAATTTTAACAATACTGCATCTATTTCTTCAGAAGTTTGACCACCGTATAAAACCAGAATTCTATCGGATTCCATGACTTCATAATCTCTAATGTCTGATTCTTGTTCTCCGTTAATGAATAATTTTAGATCATAGTCATCGTTTGTACAGAAACTTCTACCGTCTTGGAATACAAAACATTGATCATCAAGACCTAGTAATAATGAGTCAAAGAGAAATTGTAGAGTAACTCCCGTGGCATGTTTATGAATTGTGGATCCGTCCCTTCCTTCAAAATGGATCCAACTTGATTTGATTTGATAAGCTGGAGCTGAAAAATCAAATTCATCACCAAAAATATTTACTATAATTGCTGCATGTGCATGATCACTTCCCATTGCACCTGCATTTTCTGGCCCACCAGGTGAAGTTACAGTCATGTTTAGAAACAGGAATACTGAATATAGAACAATAACTGCTATTACAGCAAAAACAGCAATTGCAATTAGAGTATGTTTTGTTTTTTCTGCTTTATAGCTTGCAGCATAATTTTCACGTTTTTGTTCACGTTCTCTTCTTTCTTTTCTACCCATAAGATATTCAGACTCCAAAATTTGCCCTAATTAATCATTCGATAAAAACAATAAATAAAATCATAAATTGTTGTTCAATATGAGTTGCCTTTTTTGTGATATTTTAGATGGAAAAAAAGATGGACATTTCATATATGAGGATGATTCACATGTGGCATTTTTAGACAAGTATCCATTTGATGTAGGTCATAGCTTACTACTTCCTAGAAAACATCATGAAAGAATAACAGATATGACTTCAGAAGATGTCGGAAATATTTTTGCACTTGTCCCAAAAATAGCAAAGGCAATTTTAGTTGCAACAAGTGCAGATGCATTTAGTATTGGTCAGAATAATGGCAAAGCAGCTAAACAGATTGTTCCACATGTTCACATACATATTATTCCTAGATATAACAATAAAGGCGCTGTATGGACAAAACGCCAAATCTCAAGTGATGATGAACTCTCAAAGCTTGCAAAAAAGATTCGCAGTCTTCTTACTTAGCATGACCTGGGTTGTACCTCAAAATTGCACCCGCTTTTCCAAGACTTGCAAGCATGTTTCCATGCTCTGCACTTCCAGAAATAACTTCTAATTGAGTACCTGTTTTTGCTGCAAGTAATTCTAAATAATCAACAATGTCCTGTTCGTTAGCATTTACCTCCATAGCTTTACAACTGGGACATGGATTGTTTGTATATTCTGTCTTTTTTGGGATAACTTGAGGCCTCTCTACAATCTCTTCTTGAATATGTTGACATCTTTTGCACTTTGCTTCAACTCTGTGCAAGTTTGTATTATCCGTAATAATTAGAGTTTTGACAACATTGTTCTTTAGGTACTCTATAATTTCCTGTAATCCATAGGATCCCTTTCCCGAATGAGAGTTAATCTCTCTGAACAAATCTTCAACAAGTTTCTTCTCTTCTACCATCCTAAAATCTCCTAAAATCTCTGAAGACTTTGCAAAAGCCTCTCTAATTCCTTCAGCTCCTGCATATGAAGCATCAATTGTATTAATTATCATATCTTGCAATCTATACTCCAGATAATTTCCATTAATGAAATCTTCTTTTGTAGGCCCCGGCCCTGAGATTATCAGTCCCTTAATTGGGTAAATATCAATAAAAAATTCTCTTGTAGTTTCAGCTACTCTGTTATAGAAATATGACAACTCCATCTCCCTGAGTTTTTGAAATCTCTTTGCAGACTGTCCACCTTGTCTGTGTTTTCCAGCTACCCCTGATCCAGTTTGAGATAACACTTCAATTTTATCACCATATAACAATCCCCAACCAGCATCTTTCGCATCAATTGCTAAAAATCCAATTAGATTGTCATCTTTTAACATATCCTTTAGAATGTCTACATGAAAATGATCATCACATCTATACAAATATTGTTTCAAATCTTTTGGTGGATCAATCTCCCAAATTTTTACAACTTCACTTCCTAAAGGGCCTCCTCCTTCTGGCGGTAATGCTCCACAAAATATTACTAATCCTTTTTCTGGGGTTTTTTTGTAGAGCTTCAATCTTTGAACTACTTTTCCTAAAGAGTCAACTACATGTGTTCTAGTAAGATCTGATTTGATGTTGTCTGCTGTTCCTTGTTCTTGTTGAAGTGTACTGATGATTTCATGAAGTTGCTTCCCTTTAGGAATGTATACTGTAATAAGCTCAGTTCCTCTCCCTGATTTTTGTGATAATTCCTCTAGAGTCTTTCTAATTTTATAGAGTTTAACAGAATCTTGTTTTTCTATGATGATTTTCTTCATTTGTGATTTCTCCTGATCATGCGAATATTAATTTTGATTGATTATGATTTTCATAAAATTACAATTCATCAAATGTTTTCAGAAATACTTCTAGTGGCTGATTTCCTCTAATTTTGATAATTTTTTGATCATTGAAGACCAAAAAGGATGGAGTTGCATCGATTCCAATCTCTTTTCCAAACTCATAAAGTGCAATGACTCGATTTTGGTATTTGTGCTCATTAAGACACGTGTTAAATTCTAATAAATCCAAATCTACAGTTACTGCAAATCTGTCTAGTGACTCTCTTGTTATCCATCCAGTTCTTTCTCCTCCCCAGTTTTTGTAAAGTTCATCATGATACTGCCAGTATTTTTCTTGATCTTCTGCACAATATGATGCCTCTGCTGCTAGTAGAGAATCCGGACCATTTAGGGGAAAGTCTTTGAAGACTAGTTTTACTTTACCTGTTTTGATAAAATCTTCATTAATGATATTTAGTGTATTTTCATGAAATCTGTAACAAAAAGTACATTGATAATCTCCCCATTCTAAAACAGTAATTGGTGCATTTGAATTACCCATTATTGGGGAACCATTTTGAATTAATTTTGAACTAGTTAATAATTTTGAATCATTTTGTGATTCAGGATAAAATACCAAAAACATTCCTGAGATAATCCCTATTGCTATGGGTATAACCAAAAGGTATAGCTTTGTCATATCTTGACGAAATACGTTTCTAGTATAAAGTATACATTTTCATCATCAGACCGATCAATAATTTTTAATGATGTTGAAAATATCCAAGAGCTTAAATATATTCAATTGCTGTTTAATTTCATGTCTGAAACAAGACAAATTAATGTATCAAAGACAGGTGTTTCCAAATTAGCAATAGTTGTATTGGCCATCATCTTTGCAGCAGGATTATTTCTTGTAGGATTTGATCAAGGACATATCTTTAGTCTGGTTTATGGCGAACAAGCATTTGAAGATCTTTACATTCATGAACTAACTCATGATATGAGACATGCAGCAGGATTTCCATGTCATTAGGAATCTAATAATATGAAGACATTTCTTTTTATTGTAATAGTTTTAATTTCAGGTGCATTTGCAGGATTAATTCACGGAACAGTGAACTTTGCAATTGTAGAACCTTATCTTGATCAAGCTATTGGAATTGAAAACCAAAATCTGTTTGCGACAGGTGAAGAAAAAGATACTCCTGAATTTTGGGTAGAATATGAAGGATATAGAATATGGCAAAAAAGTGGGCAGATACTTGCTGGGGTTATTTTAGGAACATCAATTGGTGCATTATTTGGAATAGTATTTGCACTATCTAGAAATTCATTACCAGGCAATAATGATGTCAAAAAGGCACTTGTTTTGGCTGGAGTTATGTGGTTTACAATGTTTGTCATTCCATTTCTCAAATATCCTGCAAATCCACCAACTGTTGGTGATCCTGAAACTGTTGTGTTGAGATCAATCTTGTATCTGTCTTTTATTACGATTTCCGGATTTGGGGCGGTTGGTTTTTACAAATTATCACAGAAATTTCAAAGCAAGAGAAAACTTGTAGCAATAATAGGATATAGTATTTTTATCTCGGTAGTTTTCTTTGTAATGCCAGAAAATCCAGATGAAATTACTGCTCCAATGGATTTGGTAAACGAGTTTAGGATAATGTCATTCCTTGGAGTTACTTCTTTCTGGATTTCAATTGGTGTGATTCTTGGATTATTTTGGAATCGATTTAGTCCCCATAAAGAAACTACTAAATCATATAACTAGATATTCTGACTCTCTAGAATGAGAACAAAAGCATTTCGTTTAAATATTGTACCATATTTTTGATATCTACATGTCAAGACGACTTACTTTACCACAATTAAAAAAATATGATATAACTCAAAAAGTAATAGAAGCATTAGCTGATTCTGAATCTCGTGCAATACTTTTTTCTATTATAAAAAAAGGGAATACCGCAGCAGAACTCTCACATAAACTCAAAATTCCTCTTAGCTCTGTATACAAAAAGTTAGCAGACCTGGAAGAACTCACATTAATTAAAGTTGAAAAATGGATGATATCTGATAAAGGTAGAAAATACAAAGTCTATCGCAGCAGAATTAGTAAAGCTGATATCTCCATTAAAAAACCTGAACCCATCTTGACATTGATTCCTAATTGAGTGATTTTAATGTCCAAGTCGAACATAATCCAATTATCTGAATTTGATATAACTCAAAAGATTATTGAGTCACTCAGTAATGTATGTACTAGGGCGGTATTATTTTCAATTAAAAATGAATCAAAAGATGCAACTCAAATTGCAGATGAATTAAAAATTTCGCTTTCTACTGTTTACAAAACATTGTGTACTTTGGAAGATCTTGCACTTGTAGAGGTAAACAAGTATATTATTTCATCAGAAGGAAAAAAAATCAAACAATATCGTAGTAGAATTGGCAAGGTGGAAATAACTTTAGAAACTTCGGAGCCTAGTTTGAATCTGTATCCAAATACATCTAATCCTAAATCAAATTTTTAACAAAATTTATTTTAAATTCGTCTATCAATAATTATTTCTTATTCTATAGACTTGGAATTAATCCTTGGAATGAAAATCTCACTTAAATAACTTAGCTTTACCTAAGATTTTTGTAAATAATGAAAAAACAAACAACAATCGCATTAGTTACTATTATTATTGCAATTGGTGTTGCGTCAATTCCTTTGGCTCAGAATGCTGAAGCAGAAAGTTTGATTCCTGATTGGATTAAGAATAATGCTGGTTGGTGGGCAGATGGGACTGTGGATGACACAACTTTTCTAAATGGAATTGAATTCCTTATTGAAAGTGATATCATTAAAATCTCATCAGAATCTGTTGATGTTGATAAAATTACTATCGGATTTATCCCTGTTGAAAAAGCTGATGAATTAACACCAAAAGCCAAAGCACTAGAAGAGTTTCTTGAGAATGAACTAGGTGTAGATATAGAAATAGTTGTTCCAACAAATTATGAGATCATTATAGAAGGGATGAGATTTGGTCACATTGATGCTGCATTTATGGATACGGGACCTGCATGGATTACACATCAAAGAACAGGTGCAGAAGCTGTATTGGCAGAACTTGTTGCAGGAAAAGTAAACTATCAAGCAACAGTTTGGACTTTAGCTGATAACGATTCTATTCATTCATTAGAAGATACTGTTGGTAAAAGAGTAGCATTCACTAGCATTACTGGTTCATCAGGTTTTGTAAGACCTATGGGAACTTTGGTAACTGAAGGCCATATCAATATTGAAGGTGATGATATAGTAGCATTAGAATCTGCATTAGCAAATAATTTTGAAAGTTATACTTTTACAGGAGGATACAAAGCAGCTCTACAATTACTCCTTAATGGAAATGTAGATGTTGCTTTTGGCTCAGACATTGCTCCTAAAAAATATCTTGAATTAGAAGATCAAGCAAAATTGCGTCCAGTTACAACAATTGGACCTGTGCCCTCTCATGTATTTATGGTAAATGCTGACATGTCCGAATCTACCAGAAATGCACTTGTTGATGCCCTCATCGAACTGAACTATGATGAGAACAACTCAATTTTACAGAACTTGTATGGTGCTGAAGCACTTGTTCCAACAACAACTACTATGCATATTGGTGATTTTGGAACATACATTGATGCTTTAATAGGACTTGATCAGTTAATTCTTGACAAGTACGACAAGAGTAAATAAAAACTGGAATTTTTGAAATGAAAAAAATTCAGATGATCAAAAATCAAACTCTTTCATTAATTTCTACAAAGAAAATTATTCAGATGAGTAATGTTTCGACGTCTTATGATTCTAAAAATTTTGTATTAAAGGGAATTAACTTGTCAATCGATAGGGGAACTAATTATGCTATTGTTGGACAATCTGGTTCTGGAAAATCTACGTTACTAAAACTAATGAATGGAATGATGATTTCTAGCAATGGAACAATCAAAATTGATTATGTTGTTCCCGACATGAATGACAAAAAATTCAAAAAGATGATGCACACAATTGGATACATTCCTCAAAGTCTTGGATTAATAAAAAATATTACGGTTATTGAAAATATTCTCATTGGTGCACTACCCAGACTCAGTAAAACTCAATCATTATTCAAGAGGTTCCCAGAACATGAAATTCAAGAAGCTAAAAGAATTCTAAAACTAGTTGCGCTATCTGGAAAAGAAAACAGAAAAGTCTACATGCTCAGTGGTGGTGAAAAACGAAGGGTTGCTATCGCTCGAGCATTAATGCAAAAACCTACAATATTATTGGCAGATGAAATTGTTTCAGAATTAGATCATGTCACTGCACATGAGATTATGGATTTGATTGCAGATGCTCAAAAACGAATGAATCTAACAGCAATTATGGTTCATCATGATATGCAACTAGCATTAGAGTACGCAAATCGAGTTGCAGTTATCAAAGAAGGAGAAAAAATTCTAGAGATTGGAGTCGAAGGGGAAAAAATAGTTGATTTTCAAACAGGGGATATGAGTGCAGAAGAGATTATGGAGATGTATAATGATGACTCCAAAAAATAATATTGTAATTGGAATTATTATCGCATTACTAGTAGTTGCATCTTACAATGTTGATGCTAACCCTATCGAGTTTATTGAGGGATTACCAAATCTTGCAATAGTTGTTGAAGAAATGCTTCTTGTTGAACCAAAATATGTCCCAACCGCTATTTGGGCAATGTTTGAAACGATTCAAATGGCGTTTATTGGAACAATAATTGGTTTTGCAATTGCATTGCCACTAAGTATGCTTGCTGCAAGAAACCTTAACAGCAAATATGTTTATGCTCCGATTCGTGCATTGTTAGCAGCTATTCGCACATTCCCATCAATCTTGTGGGCAATCTTATTTGTAATCATGGTTGGGTTAGGCCCTTTTGCAGGAGTTTTGGCAATTATCATGTATACAATTGGATTTGTTAGCAAATTGCAATACGAGGCAATTGAAACAATTGATTCTGATCCTATGGATGCAGTAAGCTCAATAGGTGTATCAAAATGGCAATTGATTCGTTATGTTGTGATTCCTGAATCAGCTTCTCATCTTCTCAGTCAACTGCTTTACATGTTTGATTATAATATTCGTCAAACTAGTATACTTGGATTGGTTGGTGCAGGGGGAATTGGTTTCTACATAATTAATTATATCAAATTCTTTGAATATGGAAAAGCAGCAGTTTTCATGTTAGTAGTACTGATTACAGTTTTGATAATTGATTGGATTAGTGTGAAGATAAGAGACAAGTATATCATTAAATCACAACATGGAATGGAAGTTACTACGAAATAGATTCCTTTTGTATCTGTTTTAGGTAGTAATTTTGTCTAGTTGATTTGATTCAACTGCTGTTTTTATTTCTCTTGCAATCCTTTTACCCATGCTCATAGGCTCATTAAACAAGAGTGAATAGTATGGAGAGCCATCCATGTAGATATTGGTTCCTGCAACAATTCTTGCTGAAAATTCAAATGATGTGAATTTTGCATTTTCATCATAAACTCCTTCAATACAAAATGGTCCGTTCATACCTGGTGCTACAAGTTTTTTTGCAGCAACAACAAAGTTTTCTCCCATATTGTACACTTCATCTAAAAGTGACTCTCTTAAAACCAGAGGACTGTTTCCAATCACATTAAACGATGGAACCTTGTTAGTTTTTAGTTGTTGGTCAGATGGTATTCTAGCAAGACCTTCAATATCTGACTCGTGTCTTTGATCAGCTCCAAAGAATTCTAATTCTTCTTTTAGTGGAGAGTAAAAGAATTGTAAATAAGCTAAAACTCCTGCTGCATATTTTTGAATGTAAAGTGTCTCATCTTTTGAAATCACTCCTTCTGAAATCAATTGGTTTCTTTTTGTGTTGTAATCGTTTTCATTTGCTGCCAAAAAATATCCTTTCCCACCTGCAGCTCCCTGTCTTTTTACAATTACTAGACTGTTGATATCTTTAGGATTAGATACTGTATCTGGAATAGGAAGATTTGCTTCTCTCATGAGTTTCTCTTTCATCTCTCTATCTGATTCCCATTTTAGAATCCATTTGTTTCCAAAGACAGGAGTCTTGATTGACTCAATCTCTTTAGAACTCATTTGTGCAATCAATGTCCCATGAGGAATCAAAATGGCATTATTTTGTTCGAGAATTGATTGACACTTTTGGTCTAGAACTTCATTAAATGAGTTTACTATGATTAGTTCATCAATAAATGGAAATCTCTGATATAGTTTTTCGCGTTTTTTTTCACAGACTAATATTGTTTTTAGACCCTCATCTTTTGCACCTTTGAGAAGCTGTAATGAACAATGAGATCCTAGTGTTGCTATGGCAGTCATTGCGATGTTTTCAGTTGTATTTTGTACTTTATGAACTATGTGTGATTGAAACGTATTGAAATACCTCGTCTATCAATTCAATACTTAATTCTGATTTAATATCTTCGGGAATCACCTTTAGAACAAAATCATACATAGTTGTGTTTTCAGGAAGATCCCCTCTTTCCTGTAATAGGGAAAAAACAGCAATTCCATTTGAGATTATCGCTACCATCTTTTCTTTGTTAGTGAGAGTCACAACATCTATGAAAAATCATGGTAATTTAATGTAAATCTGGTTATTGAAAATTAAGGTATTGGTGCACTATTTTGTGTAAAAATTAATTACACCATGAAATGTGAAGTAAAGTAAATTATGATAGAAACTGAATTAGGAAATTTACGCAGATCTCATTATTCTGATGAAATCAATTCCTCTATGGATGGCACAGAAGTAATCATTATGGGTTGGGTTTTAACAATACGTGGACATGGAAACATTAGTTTTGCTACAATTCGTGACAAAAATGGTGATATCTCAGTTGTTGCAAAAAAGGGAGATTGTCCAGATGAGATTCGCGAAAAAATATCTTCACTAAAAGCACATTCTTCAATTGCTGTTACTGGAAAAGTAAAATCTTCTGAAAAGGCATCTAGTGGATTTGAGATAATTCCAACAGAACTTAGAGTCTTTTCAGAAGTTGAAAAGACTCCTCCTTTTGAGCCTACTGCAAAAACTGTCAAAAATATTGATACACGATTAGAGGTAAGACCAATTGACCTTAGACGTAAGCCTCTACAACATATTTTCAATGCTAGAAGTCTAGTGTTAAAATCAATCAGAGATTATTTCTATTCTCAAAAATTTACTGAAATTAATACTCCAAAAATGATTGCGACAGCTACTGAAGGTGGGGCTGCACTATTTGCAATCTTTTATTATAACAAAGAAGCTTTTTTGGCCCAAAGTCCACAATTGTATAAAGAGCAATTAACTATGAGCTTTGAAAAAGTCTTTGAGATTGCTCCAATTTTTAGAGCAGAATCATCAAGAACTAATCGTCATTTAGCAGAAGCCATCTCAATTGATTTGGAAGAAGCATTTGTTGATTATAATGATGTAATGGATAGAATTGAGGAACTAATAAAAATTTCAATTAAAACTGTTAATGATTATGTAACAAATAATCCTGATGCTGAATTTATAATTCCTATCATGCCTGAAACAATTCCCCGATATTCTTATGATGAATTAATAGATAAAATGCAAAAGGCAGAAGTAAAAACTGAATGGGGAGATGACCTGTATCCATCTAATCTCAAAAAGATTAATCTTGATGGATTTTACTTTATCACTGATTGGCCTTTGGGCCCAAAACCGTTTTACGTAAAAGATAGTAAATCCAACCCAAAAATTTCTGAATCCTTTGACTTGATGTATGGTGATTTAGAATTGTCTTCAGGCAGTACAAGAATTGAGAAACGGGATGAATTAGAGGAGAGAATGAAGAATAAAGGAATGAAGACTGATGCATTTGAGTATCATCTTGGTGCATTTGATTATGGTGTTCCACCTCATGCTGGTTGTGGAATTGGTCTTGAGAGACTAATTATGGCTCTTACCGGTACTGAAAACATCCGAGATGTAACATTTTATCCAAGAGACGTTGACAGATTAACACCCTAGGTGCAAGTGAATGGTTACTGAAGAACAAATAGAACATGTTTCAAAATTAATGAAAATAGACATCGATGATCATAAGGAATATGTTGATAAGGTACAGGCCATGATTGATTATTTTGATGTTTTAGATTCCGCAGATGTTGAATCTGAAGAAATCTCAATGCAGGAAATCACGATTTCTAATTTACGAGAAGATAAGTATGTCCCATTTAATGAAAAACTAATTGACAAACTAAACAATTACAAAGGCACCTACGTGCGAGCTCCAAAGATGTCTTAATGAACCTAAAAATTTCTGCCCTTGAATTTGTCCAACAAGTACAAAACGGAAATATTTCTGCTGAAGATTTTGTTGCAAAAACCCTAGAACGAATACAAAGTATTGATGATAAACTCCATGCTTTCTTATCTGTAAATGAAAAGGCAGTTGATCAAGCACGAGATATTGACAAGAAAATAAAATCTGGAAGTAAAGTTGGGGCATGTTTTGGAATGCCAATTTCAATTAAAGATAATATGTGCATCAAAGACAGTAAAACTACTTGTGCATCAAAAATGCTTGAAAATTTTGTAGCACCATATGATGCAACTGTTGTAACAAAACTAAAAGAACAAGATGCAGTATTTGTTGGAAAAGTAAATCTTGATGAGTTTGCTATGGGGTTAACAACTGAATTTAGTGCATTTGGTTCAAGTAAAAATCCATGGAACATCGAATACGTTCCAGGTGGTTCTTCTGGTGGCAGTGCAGTTTCTGTAAGTGCTTTTGAGTGTGTTGCATCACTAGGATCTGATACTGGTGGCTCTGTTAGAAATCCTGCCAGCTTTTGTTCTGTTGTTGGATACAAGCCAACTTATGGTCTAATTAGCAGATATGGCTTAATTTCTTATTCAAATAGTATTGAACAGATTGGTCCTCTTACTAGAACCGTAAAGGACACTGCTTTCATGTTAAACATCATTTCTGGATTAGACCCTAATGATAATACCACTATGGATAACAAAAATGAAGACTATCTTTCAGGTATTGATTCTGGCATAGAAGGCAAGAAGATAGGCATAATCAAGGAGATGATTGGAGACGGAACTGATCCTGCCGTTTTATCTGCAACAAAAAATGCTATTTCAAAACTGGAGAATCTTGGAGCAACATGTGAAGAAGTATCACTAGATATGGTAAAATATTCTGTTGCGGCATATTATACAATTACTGCAACAGAAGCTGGTAGTAATCTTGCAAGATATGATAATTTAAGATATGGATATGATTTTTCTGTTGAAGGTTACGAGTTTAATTCTTACATTGCAAAGGCACGACGAAACTTTGGTCCAGAAGTAATAAGAAGAATGATAATTGGGGGATTTGTTCCATCTGCAGGCCATGCCGGAAAATATTTTCTCAAAGCCCTCAAAGTAAAAAGTAAACTTACAAGAGAAATAAATGAAGCATTTAAGAAATTTGATCTTTTGATTNCNCCAACTGTTCCAATACTTCCATTTAAAATTGGAGAAAAGATTGATGACCCTGTTTCACTATTTCTAATTGATATCAACACTGTCACAGCAAATCTTACAGGAAAACCGTCAATTTCAGTTCCATTTACTATCTCAAATGGATTGCCAATTGGAATACAATTATTGGCGGATTCAATGAATGATAAATTACTATTACAAGCTGCATATGCATTGGAACAGACTACTACCTTGCAGGAGGTCCCCATTTGATAAAGATTGGTTTAGAAATTCACTGCCAGCTAACAAATTTGAAAAGTAAATTGTTTTGTTCATGTAAAGCAAACTATCGAGAATTTGAAATTAATGAGAATATCTGTCCTATTTGTATGGGATTGCCAGGAAGTTTGCCCAGATTAAATCAAGAAGCAGTAAAAAAGGCAACAATGATTGCAATGGCTCTTAACTGTACTACTCCGGATAAGATTGCATTTTTTAGAAAAAATTACTTTTATCCAGATTTGCCAAAAAACTTTCAAATCACTCAGCTAAATATCTACGGCGAAACCAGCATTGGTGGTACAGGCTCAATAATAGTCGGTGATAAAAAAATTAGAATCACACGAATCCAACTAGAGGAAGATCCTGGGCGACTAATTTACGAAGGCAGTTCATCCAAAAATCTAATCACATTGGTTGATTACAATCGTGCAGGTACACCATTAGTTGAAATTGTTACAGAACCAGATTTTGAAAATCCTAAACAAGTAAGAGATTTTGTTAACATTCTATCTGATTTGCTTGAAAATCTTCAAGTCTCAGATCCTGGTTTAGATGGCGCAATGAGAGCTGATGCCAATGTTTCAATTGAAAGAGGAAATAAAGTTGAAATCAAAAATATTGGCTCTTTTCATGATTTAGAAAAAGCTGTTCACTTTGAAATTACAAGACAAGAAAGCTTGCATTCTAGAGATATTCAAATAATTCAAGAAACAAGACATTGGGACGACAAGAGAAAAATTACTGTTTCATCACGTTCAAAAGAAGAAGATCTTGATTATCGGTATTTTCTAGAAGGTGATATACCTTGGGTTATAATTGATCCTAAGACAAAAGAGAATCTAAAATCAAATATGCCCGAAAGTATTAGTTCAAAAAAAGAAAGGTATGTTTCAAAATATAACATACCTATACAAGTTGCAACTGTTTTATCATCTGATAAATTTTACTCTGATTTATTTGAAGAATCTCATACTGAAATAACTGCAAAAGAAATTGCAAATATTATTACTACTGATTTGATGGGCCTAGTTGATACAAGAGAAAAACGTGAAGAATCAAAAATTACTCCAACTCATCTGAAAGATTTAGCTGATTCGATTCAATCTGGAAAAATTTCTAGAAACTCTGCTAAAAATGCATTGTATGAATTTGTAAAGACTGGGAAGAATTTATCTCAAGTAATGTCCGAATTAGATCTTGGAAATGTATCTGATGAATCAGAACTATTGGGAATTATTAAAGCGGTTATTTCTGAGGAGTCAAAAGCAGCGGAAGAAGCAAAATCTAATCCACAGACAATCAACTTTCTAGTTGGAAAAGTAATGCAAAAAACAAAAGGAAAGGCAGATCCTAAACTAACATTGGATTTACTAAAAAAACAGTTGAAATAATACATGACTGATCTCTCATTAGAAGACATAGAATTCATCAAAATACTTGCCACTTCTGATGCTACTATTCTTCAACTAGGCATGAATGATGCCACTAGACACAGATTAGATGAACAGATAGGGGTAATTTTGAGGGAATATTATCACGAAAACACTAGGAACACCAATACTGGCTGGACTAAAAAATTCCTAAAAGCAGGTATTAGTGAAGATGATGGAAAATCTGCAATTGCATGTGCAAGACGTCTTGGAATAGATATTTCATAAATCAAAAAATCTTTTTACGCTCTTTCCGTTTGTAAAAATTATAACTTGTCTAATTTTGAATTTATTCCTACTGAAAAACAAATCCAAGAATCAAATATTTTTCGGTTTATGCAAAAACACAATATTTCCTCACTGGAAGAATTATCTCAAAAAGCTAAGGATAATCTGGAATGGTTTTGGGAATCAGTAGATAAAGATATTGGAATTATTTGGGATGTACCTTATACTAAAACATTAGATGTTTCTAATGGGATTGCATGGTCAAAGTGGTTTGTTAATGGCAAAACAAATATTTACAAATCGTCTGTTGAAAAATTTGCAAAACAAAACCCTCAAAAAATTGCATATCATTTTGTGTCTGAAGATGGACAGAGGTCAAAAATATCATATTCAGAATTAGATTCAAAAGTATCAAAACTTGCAAATGGCCTTAAATCACTTGGAGTAAAAAAAGGAGATGTTGTTGCAATTTACTTACCAATGATTGAAGAAGCAATATTAGCAATCCTTGCTGCTTCAAAGATTGGCGCAACCCAAACTGTAATCTTTTCTGGATATAGTTCAGAATCATTACATATACGATTACAGGATTGTAAAGCAAAAATTCTCTTTATCTCTGATGGGTTTTATAGAAAAGGGAAACCTGTATCTCAAAAACAAGATTCAGAAATTGCAGTCAAAGATACTAGTGTTGAAAAAATTGTTGTGGTTTCATACAAAGGAATTGATGATTATAATGAATCAGAAAAAATAATTTTTTATCATAATCTTACATCTTCTCAAAACGATTTTTGTGATACAGAAATTCTAGATTCTGAAGATCCATTGTTTATCTTGTATACATCAGGCACAACTGGCAAGCCTAAAGGAGTTATCCATACTCATGGCGGTTTTTCGGTTTTTGCAGGTCATCAGGCTGCATATCTTATTGATATGAATGAAAATGACATATTATTTTGGCCAGCAGATATTGGCTGGATTACGGGTTTGGTATGGAATGTTTATGGGCTTTTGATAATGGGGGCGACTGCTGTAATTTATGACGGTGCATTAAATTTTCCAAAAATTGATCGAATATGGAAGATCTTATCTGATTATCAAGCAACAATTTTTGGAATATCTCCAACTGCAGTACGGCTGTTTAAAAAAAATAATGTTGAACCACTAAAATCATATTCATTAGATAAAATTAAAAATATTCCAACAACCGGTGAGCCACTTGATAAAGATTCTTGGTGGTGGTTGTTTGAAAAAGTTGGCAACAAGAAGATTCCCATTATGAATTTATCTGGCGGCACTGAAATTGGGGGTGCAATGTTATCTGTTTTCCCTGGAATGAAACTAAAGCCCACTACTGTTGGAATTCCAGTTCCTGGAATGAATCTTGATGTCTTTAATGACAATGGAAATTCTGTACAAAAACAAAATGGCTATTTGGTTATCAAATCTCCTTGGCCTACAATGACTAGAGGATTGTTAAATGATAATGCAAGATATCTTGAAACTTATTGGTCACGATTTGAAAATATTTGGTTTCACGGAGATTATGTTTATGTTGATGAAGATAATCTTTGGTATATGCGTGGTAGAACTGATGATGTGATAAATATTTCAGGTCATAGACTGAGTACTGCTGAAATTGAACATGCTGCAATTTCACACAAAAAAATATCTGATGCTGCATCAATTGCTATTCCAGATGATATTACAGGTGAGGCAATTGTTTTGTTTTTTGTGGCTGATAATAAATTGGAAACTGGTTTAGAATCGGAGATTTCTAATTATGTTTCTGAAAAGATTGGCAAAGTTGCAAGACCCAAACTTGTTTTCCAACTATCTGATTTGCCAAAGACAAGAACGGGTAAAATAATGCGACGATTATTAAAATCTAAATTATTGGGAGAGAATCTGGGTGATTTGTCATCTCTCGAAAACCCACATGTTTTAGACGAAATTTCAAAATTAGGTTGAAAAAATCTAACTTTTTACTATTTACTATTTCACGCTTTGTCTCTTAATTAAATCTCATAATACTCAATATTGAAATTCATAGTTGATCAGCAAGTCGAAGACATAGAGATGCCTGAAAATCTCAAATTAAACACCTTTTTGAAGGAATTTCACTCTAATTGTCCTCATTCAGAGTGCAGTTTTGGATTATACGGATTTGCATTTGGGCAATCACCATTTCCAGTGCCGTTATTAATGCAAGAAGCATTGATGAAAAATGCAAACCAGGGTGCATATGCTCCGGTTCCAGGAATTCCTGAATTACGTAATGCGATCTCAAAATACAATAAACATTATTTTGGAATGGATATAACTCCTGAACGAATCTATGTTGGTCCTGGAACCAAAGAGTTGATCTTCAATCTTTTAGAGATTTTACATGGAACTGTGATTTTACCTACACCAGCTTGGTTAGGATACCTTCCACAGATTAGATTCTTGAAGAAAAATTATCATATGTTACCAGCTAAATCAAATAATAAATTCTCTCCTGGTGATCTGAGGAAACTGGCACTTAGATTACAGGACAGACAAAAGATTTTGATTTTAAACAATCCTCATAACCCTACTGGATTATTGTATGATAAATTTGAACTAGAAGAAATTGCGTATGTTTGTAGAGATCAAAATATTGCTATTATCTCAGATGAAATTTATGCCCAAACAACTTATGATTTTTCAAAATTTATCAGTATGGGAAAAATTTATCCTGAAGGCACATTTGTCACAAATGGTTTATCAAAATCTCATGCTGCGGGGGGGTATAGATTAGGCTATGTAATTTTCCCCCAACATGCAGTTGATCTAAAGAGACAATTTAAAAAAATTCTTGCAACAGAGTATACTGCAGTATCTACCCCAATTCAACATGCTGCTGTTGCAGGATTTGAAATAAGTAAAGAAATGGATATCTATTTTGATACAACTCGAAAAATTCATCACATTATGGGAGAATATACTTACAATGCATTATCTACCATTGAAGGAATTAAACTAACAAAACCTGACGCCACATTTTATCTTCTAGCTGATTTTAATGCATTTTCAACAGAGTTGCGAAAAGCTAATATCACTACATCTCAAAAATTATCAGAATCCTTAATCGTTCATCCATATCATACTGCAATTGTAGGTGGTGATAGTCTTGTTTTGGAGAGAACTGACTTTAGTGCGAGAATTGCATATGTAGACTATAATGGAACAAAAGTTCTTCAAAATTATCTTAATAACGAACCAAAAACTAGTTCTGAAAGAATGGAATTCGTAAAAAATAATGCTCCAAAAATGGTTGCAGGAATTGAAATGATTGGCAGATTCTTTAAGAATCTCAAAAATGAGTCATTACATGATTTACAAACTCAACAAAATTTGGCAATCCCTCAAAGTTAGTGTAATTTCTTTTTTCTAATTTGTTGTAAAACCATTGGTAAAAATGCACCCACATCTGATACAATTCCTAGCGCTTGCCATGTTCCTCTGTCCATAAGTTTTGTAACTGTTGGTTGATTGATATCGATAATAATCACTTTGACATTTGCTGGAAGCATATTTCCAGTTGCAATAGAATGAAGCATAGTTGAAATCATAATTACCAAACTTGCATCTTTTAGAATTTTTTTGTATTCATATTGTGCTTCAATCATATCGGTAATAACATCTGGTAATGGTCCATCATCTCGAATTGAACCTGCTAACACAAATGGTACTTTATTTTTTACACATTCATACATAATTCCCTTTGTCAATTTCTTGGACTTTACCATATTTGCAATAGAGCCTGCTTTGAATACCGAATTTATTGCATCCATGTGATTTCTATGTCCATGATATGCCAAGGTTGCATCATGTACATTCATTCCCAGTGATGTCCCAAGTGTGGCATATTCAATATCATGAACTGCAAGTGCATTCCCTGCCAATATTGCATCAATATACCCTAATTTGATTAGTTCAGATATTGCATCATCTGCACCAGTATGTACTATTGCAGGACCTCCAACGATGATTATTTTTCCACCTTTCTTTTTAGTATTGTAGATATCTTCTGCAACTTTTTTTGCAATATGTTGGGTTGGTCTTTCACTAGAGCTTGAACTTCCCATAAACTCAAAAACATTGACTCCCTCTCTTGGACGCTCAGGTGGGGTAATTTTGATTCCTTTTTCCCCAAAAACTATTTGGTCTCCTTTTTTGATCTCTCTTACTGGTACACAGAATGCCCTGTTTCCCTTCACAACAATGCATTTGTCCATCATCATGTTTTGAACTTGAATCCATTTTCCTTTATGAAAAACTTGTGTGTGATTATTTGTTGTGCTGTAAAAATTATCTGGCATTACATAGTCTTTTGGAGATTTTTTTAATATGATTTCTTTTTGATCTTTAGATGTTGCTCCTTCTCGATAAATTGTTTCTAAAATCTTATCTAGATGTTTTTGATTTTTACCTGTAACAAGTAATTGTGCATATGATTGATCTTTTTTTCTCTTACCAATCTTAATTTTTTGTACTTCAAATTCTCCTTTAAGGTCCATTATTTTATCAAAGATCTTAGTTAAAATCAAAGAGTCGATTAGGTGACCACTAACTTCAATCTCTTGAGAAAATTTAGTCATTTTAATATTCTCTACATCATGATAACTAAAGGTTTACTTTTTGTTTTAAGGCTAAACACTATACTGGAAGGATAACCTTACCTTCAAATTTTGGGATGTTGTCCGTCTCAAATACTTTTTCCAAGTTTTCTTTTTGTTCTTTCGTCACTCCTTGAACAATTGTTTTAGAGTACCCTTCACTATCAACGATTGCAAGAATGTAACCGCTATTGTCAGTCAAAACAAAACCCGCTGATTCATCAACAAATGAATACAGATTTTCTTCCCCTACCACTTCCCATACATTTGATTTATTCGTTCTTAATGCTAATGCTGGCATTGCTTTACCATCAGTTAATTTATTGAGATATTCTCTTGCTTCTGCAACTCTTTTCTGGCCTAGTTTTAAGGCCTGGAAATATTGCATGTTTCTCAAATAATTGGGTTATTATAAAAACAATCTCTCTGCATAAGATTGTTATAGAATCTCAGATTTTCTTAACTTATGCCTCTTACAAATAATGTGATCATCAAATTAAATGAAATAACTACAATAGTTGAAGACAGGTCAAACCTCTCAGAATCAGAAGTTGATGAAATAAAATCTATCTTCAAAACCATAGTGGAAAGTGGTGAGAGATACGACATTAACGAAATTGAATTCTGGTTTGAAAATGAAGGAAGCTGGACAAGTAAAAAATCTCGAACCAGAATTACAAACCTTTCAAGTTACATTCAAGATAAATATCAACAAACAGCTCATCTGAGAATCATTTCTGATGATGATTGTAATTGTGATAACTAAGTTTCTAGTTTTTCTAATAACCGGCCAACAATTTTTGCATTTTCTGTTCTTTCGTTAAGTATTTCTTTTAGACGAGTTTTATTTTTGTTATCTTTTGCAATTATCTGAAAATATTCTTCATCTAGATTATTATTTGACTGAAGTCTTTTAACTACCTCAAACAATATTCCTATTACTTGTTTTTGGGGGGATCAGTGATATCTATCTCTGCAGATTTAAAAAAGGACTCGAGTTTTTCTTGTGAATGCCCATCTTTTTTATAGATATTAGCTTGAAGCACCATTTCCAATTTGTCAATCTGGTGCACCAATTTTGATTCAAGAGAAGTATTTTCTTGGTATTCTTGCCAAATTTGTAAATATTGTGATTTAATTAAATCTGGTAAATTTTTAATAATTTCATTAAACGCATTATTTTCTAGTTTATTCTTTTTTTCTTTGCTTAGTTGTTTAGGAGTATGATCCCCAATTTTTGATTCGGCTAAATCATGCAATAAAACCATTTTAATGATTTTTTCAGAATTATAATTTCCTAAATCAGAAATTACCATACTTATTACTGCCATTGAATAAGAATGGTCTGCAACTGATTCAGGAGTATCTAGTGATAGTTTGTCAATCCATCCCTGTCTATAGATTTTTTTGAGATTTGCAGCTGTTTTGAAAAAATCTAAGATCATTTTATTATAATATGTATAATATTTTCTCCTAATGAATTTTCATGTTGTGGGATTACGAACAACATAATAGTTAATTTTGCTAGGGCTAATTAATGAAAATTTACACTAAGACGGGGGATGGGGGCGATACCGGTTTACAAGGAAATCTTAGAATAGCAAAATCTCACCCAAGAATCATATCATATGGCACTGTAGATGAAGCAAATGCTGCTCTGGGAATAGTTCTTGTAAATTCATTGGATGATGATATCACAAAAATTTTAACAGATATTCAAAATGATCTGTTTTTAGTTGGGGCAGATCTTTCAAATCCAAATCTTGCAGATATGAAAAATAGAGTTACGTTAGATATGATAGAAAGACTTGAACATAATATTGACAAATTTGAATCAGAACTTGCTCCTTTAACAAATTTTATTTTACCAGGAGGCAATATTGCTGCAGCACAATTACATTATGTTAGAACTGTTGTGAGAAGAGCAGAAACACAAGTAGTTCAATTAAGTAAAAAAGACGAAATCAATTCAAATTGTATCAAATATCTCAACAGGTTATCTGATTTGTTTTTTGTAATGGGTCGTTTAATCAATAAACGGAAAAACAAAGAGGATATTATATGGAAGATCTGAAAAGACAAACTTTAATTCCTCATTTGAGTGCCTTTTTCTCAGTGCCGGGGTAGCTCAGCCTGGGAGAGCACTCGGCTGAAGACCGGGCTGTCGCGCGTTCAAATCCCGCCTCCGGCACTTAAAATATTGCTTACAGATTCCTAAAAAAAATCATAGAAACAAAAACTAAATCGATCTGTTAATATCAAAAATATTTATCCTTTAAAACAGAATTTTATTTATTAAATAAGATTTACCTGTTGATATTTCATTATATTGTGCGCAGAATTGAGTAATTAATTGTATGTGATTATGAAAATAATATTTTAATTAATCTACAAAAAATATTTACTAAATAATTTCTACAAAAATCATCTTGCATAATCTTTAAAAACCATAGGAACTCTTGATTTTCGATATTCATGGTTGAAAAAGAAACTAGAAAAAAGAAAGATACAATCAAAGCAAAAACTACAAAGGTTAAAGCCAATAAGACTAAATCCAAATCTACAAAATCAAAGAACAAAAAAGTAAAGGAAGAACCATTTGCTGATGCTGGTGTTGTTATAGTTGATGATAATATAGAAATTGACCAGGAAAAAGTTAATGAAGAAAGAAGGGCATATCTTGAAGAAGCAAGGTCTCAAGATGCGTCTGACTAGGAATCTTTATCCGATCCACTAACATGTACTAATTATGCGTGCATTATGTTTGATTACTGTTAAACCCGGTAAGGTGGATTTGGTCGTCACAATATTAAAGAAAAAACGTAAAATTTTAAAACAGATTATGATAGTTGCCGGAAGAGCAGACATTAGTGTGCTTTTACAAGGAAATATTGATGAAATCAACAATATGGTAATTGATTTTAAAAAAATTAAAGATATTGT